>ERZ791805.24-NODE-24-length-125640-cov-13.458725_pt1 | contig 125640 bp, 94 predicted proteins | sample MGYA00510306_ERZ791805 | MGnify/ENA primary metagenome ERZ791805 (study PRJEB30046, sample SAMN00791990) | human gut metagenome | study: EMG produced TPA metagenomics assembly of the A metagenome-wide association study of gut microbiota in type 2... | reverse complement strand
GGCTGGCAACGTAAAGCTGCTTAGCCATTATCTCAAATTTTAACGAACTATTGATAATAGATACCTTCAATAAAATAAACCATAATAGTTTTGTTGATCCGTTCTATTATGAATCAAGATACCAGATGCCTAATATGCACGGCATTACAGAAGGTAAAATTGTTGGTGCTGCAAATTGCTATCTCGCACTATTGGCTTATCGTATTTATGTTATACGTTGGAACTATGGATATGAGTCTGTACTAAATACAGGTGCATTACCAGACAACCTGTCAGAGCTTAACACTTTGAAGGAAAATTTAGATGTGTTCAAGCGATGGTTAGAACGGATTAAAGATAATAAAAATCTACTCAATGTTGTACGTTTTACCTCCTTTGATAAGGAAATCGAAGAAAAAGCGCTGATTTATGACAAGGTAAATCTTTTGCGACCAGACCAATTGGCTTCTTGTATGCAAAAGGAAATTCTTGACAAAATGGAACTGTTAAGGACTACCCTTCCATTAAGCGAAGAGAAAATCGATTCTGAAGAACATGAGTTAACTGGTAATATTATAAGAGCAATGGAGCCATATGGCGATTTGTTAGGAAGAAGATTCTCGCAGGATAAGTGCTACAACTTGAATTCGTCAGTGACAATGCCTTTCCCAAATACTGCATTTTTGAATAACCCAGATGTGGGACATGCTGGTATTGCAGGTTGTATGTCATCCTATATGTTACATAATTTTCACCATATGTTTGCGAGTTCTTTCTTTGTAGAACATAATATTACGGACTATCGTTTGTCATCGGAAGACTTGTTCCAAGCTATTGATAAACTAAATCTCAACGAGGAACATTATATTATTGCTTTGGGGCTTTATTTTGACTACTACATAGGCTTAATAAAAGATATTAAGAAAGAAACGGATCATAAGTACTCATATAAAGGAATTAAGATTCTTTCATTGGATTGTAACACAGAAGTTTTCTCTCAGATGGTTTATGTTATGAGATTTGAAGACCGGCCATTCTTGGATTTCCATGAGCCAACAGCAGAAGAACAGAAAAAATTATGTTTGGAGAAGATGAATGATTTATATGGTCTTTGGCTGTCTCTTGAAAAGATATCTGAGCATCCAGAATTACTTGAAGAGCCAATAAAGACTAAGTTTGGCGATAAGGCTAATCAATATTCTTTGTTTACTGCAATATGGAGTCCAAAGTTATTCTTTAAGCCTGATAAATATCCTATAATCAGCATCAAAATAAAATATCGTTTGACAGATGAAGGAGAATATGATAATGTGGATAAAGTTAACCCCTTTATTCCTACAAAAGAAACTCCTATTAACTAGAAAAATGAATAGGTAATCGCATTTGTACTATCTATTTTTGTTTATGTAAAGAGAAATAAGTACCTTTGTACAAACAAAAGAAAGAAATACAGAGAAAAAACAAGGAAAAAATAGAAAGAGTGTCACACAGATGCTTTGATGATTATTGATTCCTGTTATTTAGGATGCTTATGGCGTTCCTTATTTGTACCATCAAAATTATAACTCGCTGATTTTCAGTATAAGTTAAATTCGAGGAGGTGAAGTAAGTTTGACTTTTAAGGATAGACATTCTGAATAAGAATTAATAATAAGGCGAACAACCGAAATCTTATGGATATCGGTTGTACGCCTTTTTGTATTATAGTGCTTTATTTTTTCTTTTGACAAACTTGATACTTGGATAATTGAGAATAAAAAATAGGGAAAGGTAGAAAAAGAAACTCCCACCGAAGCGGGAGTATAGGTTTAACACCTTCGGCAATTACTGCCTTATTGTGATAAGATGTAGGAAATCTTATATTCTGTTGCAAATATATAATGAATAATTTGTTCGTACAAATAATTTGTAGTACTTTTATGGATTATTAATAATTAACTAAACAATTATTATATTTGCATGACAAAAATATTAGGAATTGATACTGGAACAAATAGCCTTGGATGGGCTATTGTTGATAAGACGGCAGATAATTATAATCTGCTTGACAAAGGCGTGAATATATTTCAAGAAGGAGTCAAAATAGAGAAAGGCATAGAATCTTCAAAGGCAGCAGAACGTACAGAGCATAGAGCTACACGTGTAAGATACTATCGCATAAAATTGCGCAAGATACGTTTGCTTCGCATATTAAGTGACAATCATTTGTGTCCTCCTCTTTCACAAGAAGAACTTTCAACATGGCGACTAAAGAAGGTATATCCAAAGAATGAATTGTTCATGCAATGGCAACGTACTGATGACGATACAGAAAAGACTCCGTATGCATATAGGCACAAATGTATTCATGAGAAATTGGATTTGTCTGACGTTACCGATAGGTACATTTTAGGTAGAGCTTTTTATCATATCATTCAGCGCCGTGGTTTCTTGAGTAACAGAAAAGAGCAAGGTGGAGAAGATTCTGGCAAAGTAAAGGAAGGTATCAGTACCCTTACCCATGAAATGAATGAAGCCGGTTATGAATATCTTGGTGATTATTTCTATGCTCTTTATAATAAGGGAGAGAAAATCCGCAAGCATTATACTGCACGTAATGAACATTTTCTTTCCGAGTTTAAGGCTATTTGTGAGAAGCAAGACTTGGAAAAAGAACTGGGTTCGGAGGTTGTACGTAATATTGAAAAGGCAATATTTGACCAAAGACCTTTAAAGTCGCAAAAAGGACAGGTAGGCAAATGTGTGTTTGAGAAGAACAAGACAAAATGTCCTTCTTCACATCCAATGTACGAAGAGTTTAGAATGCTCACATTCATCAATAACATTAAGATCAAAACTCCTAATGATGATGTATTACGCCCTCTTAATACTGGGGAACGTGAAAAAATAATGCCTTTATTCTTTCGCAAGTCGAAAAAACAATTTGATTTTGAGGATATAACCAAGAAGTTGGCACCAAAGAAGATGTATGGCTTCTACAAGAAAGAAGAAGATGCAGAAATGCCATTCCTGTTCAATTATCCAATGGATACATCTGTTTCTGGCTGTCCTGTTACAGCTGCCCTTAAAGATGTATTTGGGGATGATTGGATAACCGCTATTTGTGAAACATACACATTAGGTGAGGGTAAAAGTCGATTTGATATTGTAAATGACATTTGGCATGCTTTGTATTTCTATTCTGACAAAGATAAACTTGCCGAGTTTGCTATAAACCGCCTGCAATTATCCGAAGATGAAGCAAAGATATTCAGTGAGATTTCTTTGCCAGCTGATTATGCCTCATTAAGCCTTAAGGCTATCTGTAAGATTCTTCCTTATCTAAGGAGAGGGTTGATATATTCTCATGCTGTATTTTGGGGTAACTTATGCGAAGTTATGCCCAAATACGAGTGGAGCATAAAGGAAATGCGCGAGACTATTATCGACAATATCATCATGGAGATGGATAAATGTGACACCAAAGACAAACGCACTTTCGAGGTGTGCATTAAAGATTATTTGAAAGGGCAGTATAATGTTTCTGATAATAGTCTGAAGAAGTTGTATCACCCTTCTATGATTGAGACATATCCAAGAGTGCAATACACTAATGAGCATGGCGTTTATCAACTTGGTTCGCCAAGAATAGATAGTGTTCGCAATCCTATGGCGATGCGTTCTATGTTCAGATTGCGTAAATTAGTGAACCGTTTGCTTGTAGAAGGAAAGATAGATCAAAACACTGAAGTTCATATTGAGTTTGCACGTGAACTGAATGATGCCAACAAGCGAAATGCCATTGCTTTATTCGTAAAAGAGAACCAAAGTGCCAATGATGAGGCTCGAAAGCAAATAATAACTCTATTCAAGAAAGAAACCGGGACGGATATTGAACCCACAGACAAAGATATATTGAAATATGTTCTTTGGGAAGAACAGAATCACATATGTCTTTATACCGGAAAGCAGATACGTATATCTGATTTCATTGGAGCAAATCCAAAGTTTGATATTGAGCACACCATTCCTCGTAGTGTTGGTGGTGATAGTACTAAGATGAACTTGACGCTTTGTGATAGCCGTTTCAATAGAGAAGTAAAGAAAACCAAGTTGCCCGTAGAATTGCCAAACCATGACGAGATTATGGAGCGCATCAAGGAGTGGAAAAAGAAGTACGAGTTGCTTGACATTCAAATACGCAAAAATAAGAAATTGTCAAAAGGTGCGACAACAAAAGAGCAGAAGGACACAATTATTCGTAAACGTCATCTGCTGGAACTTCGTCGTGATTATTGGCGCGGTAAGTACGAGCGTTTCACAATGGAAAGTGTACCTGAAGGCTTTAGTCGTCGTCAAGGCACCGACATTAGTGTGATTTCAAAGTATGCCCGTCTTTACTTGAAGTCTCTCTTCAATCGTGTCTATACCGTGAAAGGCATAGCAACTTCTGACTTCAGAAAAATATGGGGAATACAAGACATCTATAGCAAGAAAGAACGTATCAATCATGTACATCATTGCATAGATGCCATTGTAATTGCATGTATTGGCTTGGATGAATATAATAAGCTGGGTGCATACTATCATGACGAAGAAAACAACAAATGGTATGGAATGTCGAAAGCATCTTTCAAAAAGCCATGGGCTACATTTGTAGAGGACATAAAGAAGATACAAGACGAAATCTTGGTGTATCATTACACTCCCGACAACATGCCGAAGCAAGGACGCAGAAGAATTAAGATTGATGGCAAGAAGATTCTTTGCAAAGGCGATGCCGCAAGAGGTTCTTTGCATAATGACACTTATTATGGCGCTATTGAAAATGATGGGGCTGTTAAGTATGTTAAGCGTATAGACTTAGCATCGTTAGAAGAAAAAGATGTTAAGAATATTGTGGATGATACGGTTAGGAGTATTATTGAAGCTGCCATAAAGGAGAAAGGCTTTAAGGATGCAATGGCAAGTACAATATGGATGAATGAGGAAAAGCGGGTTCCGATTAAAAAGGTGAGATGCTTCACCCCCTCTATCACCAAGCCATTGAATATTCGCAAACAACGTGATGTCTCTATCAAAGAATACAAGCAGCAATATCATGTTGCTAATGATAGCAATTATTTGCTTGCTCTATATATTGGTACAGATAACAAGGGCAAGGAAAAACGAGAGTTCGAAATTGTTAATATACTCCAAGCTGCTCAATACTATAGAACAAGTAATGATAAGGAGGTGGTTGACAGACATATTGTGCCTATTAAGAGTGAGCATGATTATCCATTTGCTTATACATTAAAAATAGGAACAATGGTTCTTCTTTATGAAAAATCACCTAATGAGGTTTGGGATGCTACGATCAAGGAAAGGAATAGACGTCTTTATAAGGTGACAGGATTGTCTACAATGAGAATGAAAGGACGAAATGGTGAATATGCATATGCCACAGTAAAATTAATACACAATGAAGAAGCCCGTCCAAGTAAAGATATAAAGGCAAAAAATGGAGAATACGAGCAAGGTGAAGAATTCCGTCCTGCAATAATAATGCTTCACACGCAGCTGAATGCCCTTGTTCAAGGTTATGACTTTGAGATAAATGAACTTGGTGAAATAAGAAGGCTTAGATAATATGATAAAGCAGACATTATTCTTCTCAACTCCGGTTTGTCTTTCGCTAAAGAATTCACAACTTGTGATTTCTTGGAAAGACAGTGATGACAAGGTAACGCGCCCTATAGAAGATATAGGGTGTGTTGTCCTGGAAAGTCAAATGATAAACATTACTTTACCGTTGCTCAACGAGTTGGTGAAGAATAATGTTGCTGTCATTTTATGTGACAATAAAATGATGCCTACCGCAATGCTTCAAAGCTTAGATTCCAATACTACACAATCTGAGAATATAAAGTCTCAGATTGCTGTTAGCGAACCGATGAAAAAACAAGCATGGAAACAGATAATTGAAGCTAAGATAAAGAACCAGTCTGCAGTCTTGGATACGTTTGGTAAAAACGGTAGCAGTCTTAAACCTTTCTACGCTAACGTGAAAAGTGGTGATACCGACAATAGGGAAGGCATTGCAGCAAAAATATATTGGACCCAACTGTTCGGTAAAGACTTTAAACGTGACAGGTGCGGAGATTCGCCAAATGTACTGCTTAATTATGGATATTCAATTTTGCGTGCAGCAACAGCACGAGCGTTACTTGGTTCTGGGCTGTTGCCTAATCTTGGTATATTCCATAAAAGCAGATACAATGCCTTTCCGCTTGCTGATGATGTAATGGAGCCTTATCGTCCTTATGTGGATTCAATAGTCTTTAATCTTTATGCAGATGGCATTACGGAATTAAACAAAGATTCCAAAATGGAGATAATGCGCCTTTTAAGCTGTGACGTAAAAATAGGCAAGGTAATGCGTCCGCTACAGATTGCATTGACTTTTACGACAGCATCTCTTGTTAAGTTTTATGCTGGTGAAATTAAGAAAATATCACTTCCCTTTATCTTATGACGGAATACAGACTTAATGCATATCATATTATGTGGCTATTTGTGTTTTTCGATTTGCCGGTTTCTACCAAAAAAGAAATGAAAGCAGCTGCACTTTTCCGTAAGAATTTGGAAAAGGACGGCTTTTCCATGATGCAGTTTTCTGTTTATATACGGCATTGTGCATCAAGAGAAAGTTTGGATGTGCATGTGAGAAGAGTGAAGGCATTATTGCCAGAAACGGGAAAGGTTAGCATACTAAGTGTTACTGATAAGCAATATGGGGACATCTATAATTTTTGGGGTAAACCAAAGAGCATTAAAAAGAGTAAAATCACTCAGAAAATTTTAGGTGCCCCAATTCAATTGGAATTTTTTTAGTACTTTTGTAGCGTAATAATTCTTACACGACGATTTCTTATAACAAAGCAAGAACTATAAAATATTGGTTCTCTGACATTTAATAGTTATAGGTTGTGGTTTGATGTAGGAATCAAAAGATATACAACGTGAGCCGACGGTGGTGTATTATATCAACGTTGTGGTTTGATGTAGGAATCAAAAGATATACAACCGTAATATATAATCTAAGGCATTGAAAAAGTTGTGGTTTGATGTAGGAATCAAAAGATATACAACCTTGTAGAAGTATTCCAGCATTCACACACGTTGTGGTTTGATGTAGGAATCAAAAGATATACAACCTTCTTGTTGGCTTCATACTTTTTCGCAGCGTTGTGGTTTGATGTAGGAATCAAAAGATATACAACCTGTATGGGCAGCGGCACCACCGCCATTGCGTTGTGGTTTGATGTAGGAATCAAAAGATATACAACTAACCAAGAACGGCAGCGAGTGCACGGAAGTTGTGGTTTGATGTAGGAATCAAAAGATATACAACTACATGTCACCGTTAACGATATTCTTCTTGTTGTGGTTTGATGTAGGAATCAAAAGATATACAACCGATGCAAGCGAAACGGATGAACGCTACAAGTTGTGGTTTGATGTAGGAATCAAAAGATATACAACAAATTTGTACCTTTGCAGCATGGTTAGAAGTTGTGGTTTGATGTAGGAATCAAAAGATATACAACCATGAGGGTGCTAATGTGATATTCGCACCAGTTGTGGTTTGATGTAGGAATCAAAAGATATACAACACGTGTTACGAGTTCATCGGCAAGGCGGGGGTTGTGGTTTGATGTAGGAATCAAAAGATATACAACAAGGGTTCGACTCCCTATTCCGAAGACTAGTTGTGGTTTGATGTAGGAATCAAAAGATATACAACTATCAACTATCTCAACATTATTTCTAACGAGTTGTGGTTTGATGTAGGAATCAAAAGATATACAACTGAGAAATCCAGTATTAAGCAACTTTTAAGTTGTGGTTTGATGTAGGAATCAAAAGATATACAACGAGCAGCAATATAACTACTTGCATCGGTAGTTGTGGTTTGATGTAGGAATCAAAAGATATACAACAGACCACTCATAGGTAATACGTGTAACCTGTTGTGGTTTGATGTAGGAATCAAAAGATATACAACTCTTATTGAGCACATAACGGACATAGTCGGGTTGTGGTTTGATGTAGGAATCAAAAGATATACAACCTTATTTCGACCGCTCGGCTTCATGGTTGGTTGTGGTTTGATGTAGGAATCAAAAGATATACAACCTATTTCAGTGTACTCACCGAGCGCAAGGGTTGTGGTTTGATGTAGGAATCAAAAGACATACAACTTTTGTGGCTAATCTTGTTTGTATATTATAAATTTGTGCTAACTTTGATGGAAAATACGAATGTTGATGAAGAAATAATATTGTTTTATATGGAGCTGCGTTATAATGGTGCAACTCTTTTAATATTATGAATGATATGGATACATACCACTTGTCGCGATTTCTTACAGCTCAGGATTCTTACTCACAATATAAGACGGCTCTTGAGGAGATTCGAAACGGGCGAAAAAGGAGCCATTGGATGTGGTTCGTTTTTCCTCAATTGAAGGGGCTGGGGCACAGTTGTAATGCTGACTATTATGGTATTGCTGGTGCTGATGAGGCTCGTGCTTATTGGCTGCACCACGTGCTCAGAGACAGATTGCAGGAGATAACGGAGGCGCTGCTTCTGTTGGACGGTTTGTCGGCAAGACAAATCTTTGGGGAAGTAGACGCAATGAAACTTAGGTCGTCGATGACTTTGTTTTGGACAGCTACGGGCGAAGGGCTGTTCCGTAAGGTTCTTGATAAGTATTACGAAGGGAAAATGTGTGACAGTACTTTAGAAATGCTTAGATGATGCAACGTAGCTAACTACCGATATGATAACAAGATGCTATCTCGAAATAACTAATGTGTGTAACCTTAGCTGTGTGTTCTGCCCGAAGACCGAGAGGGCGAAGCATACGCTGACGTTGGACGAATTTGACACTTTGACCTCGCAACTTGAGGGCAAGGTGAAGTTTCTGTATTTTCATCTGATGGGCGAACCGTTCCTCCATCCGCTGCTGCCGCAGTTTGTGCTGATGGCTCGCCACAAAGGTTTTGTACCCATTATCACCACTAATGGCACTCTGCTCTCGCGACGTGCAGACCTTCTGGATGCTCTGCCTCATAAGATTCAGATTTCGCTCCACTCGCACGAGGGCAACGCTAAGGAGAACCTTGCTGGGTACGTCAACGAGGTGATGGCGTTCTCGTTAGAGGCTGCCCACCGCGGTTGCATCGTCGTGCTGCGCCTATGGAACGAGGGCGGACACAACCGGCAGAACGACGATATTCTCAATCTGCTTGCGCTTCATGTGCCGCGCCCTTGGATGGAGCGTCACGACGGCTGGCGACTTGCCGACAATCTGTACATCGAGAACGATAACATGTTCGAGTGGCCCGACCTTCAGCACGCCACTTACGACGAGCAGGAGGTGTTCTGCTACGCCTTGCGCAATCAGATTGGTGTGCTCGTAGACGGCACTGTTGTGCCGTGCTGTCTCGACCATAACGGCGACATCGCGCTTGGCAATCTGTTCCGTCAGAGCCTTGCCGACATTCTCGCCTCGCCACGAGCACGTGCTCTGTACGACGGCTTCACAAGCCATAACGCTGTTGAACCGCTCTGCCAGCGCTGCGGCTATTCGGCTGTGTCGAAAAGGTTCAGAAAGTAGAAGTGCGATTATGATTTGTTATCAGTAGGTTGCGTGGAGGAACGCCGTACTCTCCTATAGGTTGAGTGGGTATGGCAAGGATGCCATACCATCCTGCAATTACCATAAATAATAAAGCCGTAACGGAGGAGTTCCGCTACGGCTTTTTGTTTGTACTAACAGTTTATCTTCTACTGTTTATTGTTGTCGATTTGCCTTTCTTCGCCTTCGCATCGAGTCTGTATCTGAAGCTCAGGTTCAGATAGTGGTGTATATAGTTTGTGGAGTATTCCTGACGTTGATAGGCTGAGTATTCGCTTTCGTACCAGATGTCCTTATTGAAGATGTCGTCGGCAAACAGGCGCAGCATACACTTGTTCTTGCAGAAGCTCCAGCTGACGGATGCCATCGACTTGAGCTTGTGTCCGTTCATAGCCGATGTGGCGTAGCCCGAACAGTAGTCGTCAGACAACTGCACGAACACCTCGAACGGTGCGAGGTGCAGGTTGGCGCTTATGCCCACGCTGTTGAAGAGCGGTGTGGTGTTGTACGAAGCATCGTCGTAGCGGTAGCGGTTGCTCTCCAGGCGGTCGAAGAGCGTGAGCTGCAACTTCTCGGTCTCGTACGAGAACTCGAATTCGTTGTTTATGCCCAGTCGCTTCTGCTTGTTCAGTTCGGGCTGAGCGTCGGCAGCGTTGTTGTCGACGATGGTGAGGAAGCCGTACGACTTAGCCGTCTCTAATGCGAACTTGTTCATCAGTCGGAAGTAGAAGCCGATGCCCTGGTCGTAGTTGAATGCGAACTTCCACATGTCGCCGCCCTTCACGTTCATCGGTTTAGACGTGTAGACGCCGGTAGCCGAGTTGTAGCTGTAGAGCGTAGCCTGGGGGTTGATGTCCTTGTTGTACGAAGCGGTCAAGCCCAGCACAATCTGCTTGCGCAGCCACATGCGGTGGTAGTTGTACGTAGTGGTATGACTGTGCGAGTTGCGCAGCAGCGGATTGCCCATGTATATATGCAGCGGGTCGATGGTGTTGCGGTAGCCGAGCGTGCTCACGAGGTCGGGCACGGTGGTGTTGTATGCGAAGGCGATGTCCATATTGCGCACGCGGCTCATCTTCCACTTCAGGAAGATTGACGGCTCGTACGTGTTGCTTGTGCGCACGGCTGTGGTGTCGAGCGGTCCGTAGTGGTAGTTGGCCTTCTCGCGACTGTAGTTCCATTTGAACATCGGCATAATCATCAGCGCCTTCACCGGCGTGATGGTCGACTTCACGGTCAGCTCGTTCGTCCATTTGTGCGTCAGTCTGCGCGTTGTGTTCGCAGGGTCAGCCGTTGTCGGCGTGCCGCCCACCACGTTCTGCTCGTCGGTGTCGCTGAAGAAGTCGCGTGCGATGCGTGTGCGGCTTAATCTCACGTTGTCGAATACGTTGAAATACACCTTCTTGCCGAGCCAGTAGTCGAAGAAAGCGCCTAACTGCGTCTCCAGTTCGTGCACGCCGCGGTCGTAGAACTGCCACAGCGTCTCGTTGCGCTGTTCGCGCAGATACTCCACGTTGCGGTTGGTGTGCGTGTCCTCGTTCGTTCCGCTCAGGTTGGTGAAGCCCTGCAGCGCAAACGAGCCTTTCTTGCCGATGAAGTGCTTCCATGCGTACGAGATGTTCAGTCCGCGTTGCTGCAGGTCGGTCGACTCGTAGTTACGGTTGCGCGTGATGAGTCGGTCGTAGAGCGCGTCGCCGGGCTTTGCGCCGAGTGCCTCCTTCAGCGAGTGGTAGGCAAACTGGTCGGGCTGGTAGCCGTACGAAGCCGACTTCTCCTCGTACGATTTGCGAGCCTTCTCGTATGAGGCTTTCACCTTCACGTCGATGGTGTTGGCAGAGTCGGTGTAGGCGAAGAGCTTCGCCTCCAGCTGCGGCTTGAGGTTGTGCTTGTAGCGGTAGGTGTCTTTCACGCCGAATGTGTGCTCCTGGTTCGGGAAGAACGTCTCGGTCGACGCCTTTCCGCTGTTCCATCCGTCGCTGTGTCCCATGTTTGCGCTTATGTTGAAGCGGTTGCTTGTGTATTGCTGTGTGCCCTTTGTCTGCCAGTTGTGCTGGTAGTTGTACGAGCCGTACTGGCTCTTGCCGTCGCCGTCGATGTTGCGGTTCATGGAAGAGCCAATCGTCTTGTCTACGTAGCGGTTGGCGTTGTTAGCCTGGGCGTATATCATGTGCGGGTCTTGGTCGCTCAGCCGGCTTGCGGTGAGGGCTGCGCTGTAGCGTTTCTTGGTCTGGTATTGTGCCTCGATGTCGCCGTACCACTTGTCGAGGAAGCCCGGCTTCACCTGGATGTCGAGCACATGGTCCTCATCGCCATCGTCGTTGCCCGTGTGGCGTGCCAGCTCCGACTTGCGGTCGTACACCTTCAGTTTGTCAGCCACGTCAGCCGGCAGCTGCTCTAAGATTTGGTCGCCGCCGAACATGTCCTTGCCGTTCATCATCAGGCGTATGGGCTTGTCGTTCCAGTATAGCTTGCCGTCGCGACGCTGCACGCCCGGCAGCTTCTTGATAAGCTCGTCGAGGCGCGCGCCCTCCTTCAGCTTGAACGCCTCGGGGTTGAACACGATGGTGTCGCCACGCATGGTGATGCGCGGCACCTTCGCCTTCACCTCCACCTCCTGCAGCATGAGCGCCGTGGGCTGCAGCCTGATGGTGCCCAGGTCGGTGGTGTCTTTCACCTCAGATCCGTACGCATAGTCCACCTTGCGCGAGTTCTTGTAGCCGATCATGCTGAACGTGATCATGATGCGTCCCTCCCATTCGGAGTCGAGCGTAAAGCAGCCCGTGCTGTCGGTCTCCGTCGAGTTCTGCATCGACCAACCCGGCTCTGGGTTTATCTCGCTGCGCACCGTTGCTCCGATGAGAATTTCGCCCGTCTCGGCGTTAACAATCTTTCCCTTGAACGTGTCGGCAGTGCAAACGGTCGTTTGCACGAGGCAGAGCAGCACGGCGACAAACATTTTCTTCAGTACATCTTTCATAAGCTGATTATTTAAAGTATTGCGAGTGCAAATGTATAGATTTTGTTCGAACAAGCAAAGTCTTTGTTTTGAAAAATCTGTGGCATACAGTTTGCTCAGGTACGATATTTGTCATTTTTACCGCTCAGGAGTGCCCGAAAAATGAAAAAGAAAACCTTTGGTCGGTTTTTTGCGAGTTTTGAGAGGTGAAAAGTGTGCAATGGTAAGCGGTTGATATTTAGTTTGTTGAGGCTGTGCGTACGAAAGTGTGCAGCTTTTGTGCCACTTTCGCTGAGTACTACCGCTGCAAAACTGGAGTACTACCCCCACGAGTACTGGGTAGAAGTGGCACTTTCGCCTAGTGAAAGTAGCACTTGCACCGTGTGAAAGTGGCACTTGCACCGTGAAAAACATCGAAATTAGTGTTTTTGAAGTGAATTTTTAGTGTGTAGAAGCGGAAATTGAGCTCGTAAAGTCTCCAGAATGCAAGTTTCGGTCGGAGTGGTGTGGTCAAAATGTCGTGTGCAAGTTACGGGGGTGAGGAAAGAAATTTGAGGGGCTTTTCAGGGGGTGCACTTGTCTCAAGTGCACCAACGTAGCAGATAGCGTTATTAGCGTTGTTGGTTTAGGTTGTGCTATGTAGGTGCACAGTTTGCTCGGTTGGTGCACTTGAGACAAGTGCACCCCCTGTAGCTGCACAGTTTACTCGGTTGGTGCACTTCTTGCTCTGGCAAGCGGCAAAGCCGAGCGGAGACAAGTGCACCCCCTGAAGCTACCTGCGTGCCCCCACCAGCAGCTCCGTTTTTCCCTCGTCCACGAGCTTGATGATGAGTTCGCCGAAGAGCGTGTTCTGCCATGCGAACCACTCGCGCGTGAACTGGTTTGCGTCGTCCACGTTGAACGACTCGTGGATGAACCCCGTGCCGGCATCAGTGCGCTGCAACATACGCAGACACTCCGCTATCTCGGCATCGTCGGTGCTCGTGAAGGCGCGCATCATTATGGACATAGGCCACGCCATGTCGTAGCCCACGTGCGGACCGCCGATGCCCTCGCCAGCCTTGCCGCGGAAGAAGTAGGGGTTGTCGTCGCTCCACACGAAGCGGCGCGTGTTCTGATATATGGGGTCGTTCACGTCCACATCGCCTAAATAGGGCAGGGCGAGCAGCGACGGCACGTTGGCGTCGTCCATGAGGAAGCAGTTGCCGAAGCCGTCCACCTCGTAGGCGTAAATCTTGCCATACTTCGGATGGTCGACCACGGCGTACTGCTTGAGAGCCGTGCTCACCTCGTCGGCAAGCGCCGTGCAGTCGGCAGCGAGCGTTGCGTCGGCGTTCACCTTGCTGAGAATCTCCGCCGCCTTGCGCAGCGAGCTGACCGCCATGAAGTTAGACGGCACGAGGAAGAGAAACGTTGTAGCGTCGTCGGAGGGGCGGAAGACGGAGGCGATGAGTCCGCAGGGCTTCACGGGGTTGCCCCAGCCGTGGTTGCAGACCGTGTCGAGCTGGTCCTCCGTCTCGCGTTGGAAGCGATAGGTGCCGAGTCCCTGCTTGCGCTGCTGCTCGCGGAACACGCGCAGTATGTTGCGCACCGCCTGCAGCCACTCGTCGCCGAACACCGACGCGTCGCCCGTCACCTGCCAGTAGTGGTAGGCGAGGCGTATGGGGTAGCAGAGCGAGTCGATCTCGTACTTGCGCTCGTGCAGCTCGGGCTTCATGTCGGTCACATCGTTAGCCCACATGCCGTTCGGCTCGGGCTCGCGGTTGAACGCATTGGCGTAGGGGTCGATGTTGATGCACTTCAGCTGGCGGCGTATCACACCGCGCAGCATCTTCTGCAACTTGCGGTCGCCCTTGGCAAGCTGCACGTAGGGCCACACCTGCGCTGCCGAGTCGCGCAGCCACATGGCGTGTATGTCGCCCGTGTAGACGAAGGTGTCCTCCTTGCCGTCCTCGGCATCGGTGAAGTGGACGGTGGTGTCGAGCGTGTTCGGGAAGCAGTTCTCGAACATCCACGCTAAGTAGGCGTTCTCCTTGATGCGCTTCTTTATCTCGCGAATCTTCTTCTCCACCGCGTCCGACACGAAGAGGCGTTCAGTGGGCGCAGGGCGTAGGGTGGTGAGAGTGGATGGTGAGGTGTTGAGGTGTTGGGATGGTGAGATGGTGAGGTGTTGAGATGGTGAGGTGTTGAGGTGTTTGGATGGTGAATTGTTAGCCGCAGCGGCATTGCTGGCAGCTAAGCAGAACGCGAAAAATGCGCTCGAAACGAGGGTTGTATGTAAGTTCATATTCATTTTATAAAGGGTGCGTGGGTATGGCAGGGATGCCATACCCTCCTATTAATTATTTAGATTTACAAGCAAATGTATTAATTATTAATCAAAATAGCAAATTTATGTAAGATTTTCCGTAACTTTGTAGTGGTAAATAAGATACGAAAGGATAATAAGATGAATATTTCAGATATACTCACCTCCGGTGGTGGCGAGAAGCACTTCTCGTTCGAGGTGTTACCACCGTTGAAAGGCACAGGAACAGAGCGTCTGTTCTCTACGATAGAGAAGTTCCGCGATTTCGATCCGGCGTACATCAATATCACCACCCATCACAGCGAGTTCGTCTATCGCGAGCTCGACAACGGCCAGTACGAGCGCCTTCGTGTGCGCCGTCGTCCGGGCACGGTGGCCATAGCGGCTGCCATACAGAACAAGTTCGGCGTGCCCGTCATACCGCACATCATCTGCAGCGGTGCCACAGCCGATGCCATCGAGTACGAACTGATTGACTTGCAGTTCCTCGGCATCGAGAACGTGCTGCTGCTGCGTGGCGACAAGGCACGCGACGACAGTCAGTTTGTGCCCACCCCTGGCGGACACGCCCACACCACCGACCTCATCGAGCAGGTGAACCGCTTCAACGAGGGCTTCTTCAACGACGGCACGCCGATAAAGAACCCCGGCAAGAAGTTCCACTACGGTGTGGCGTGCTATCCCGAGAAACACGAGGAGGCACTGAACATAGACCTCGACCTGAAGTATCTGAAGATGAAGCAAGACATGGGTGCCGACTACGCCGTCACGCAGCTGTTCTACGATAACCGTAAGTATTTCAGCTTCGTGGAGAAGGCACGCCAGATGGGCATCACCATACCGATCGTGCCGGGCATCAAGCCGCTTGCAAAGCTCTCGCAGCTGACGGTAGTGCCGCGCGTGTTCCGCTGCGACTTCCCGCAGGAGCTGGCAGTGGAGGCACTGAAGTGCAAGACCGACGACGACGCTCGCCAACTCGGCATAGAGTGGTCGACCGAGCAGTGTCGCCAGCTCTACAAGGCTGGAGTGAACAACATACATTTCTACACCGTCTCGGCTGTCGACTCCGTAAGAGAAGTGGCAAGGAGACTGTTGTAATTCAAAACTCGCAATAGCGCAAATGACATTTGAAGAAGTAATAGGTCAGGACGAGGCGAAACAGTCGCTCGTCAAACTCATAGAGGAGCACCGAGTGCCCCACGCCATGCTGTTCTGCGGTCCGATGGGCTGCGGCAAGAAAGCCCTTGCCCTTGCGTTCGCCTCGCGTCTGTTGGGCGACAGTCCGCTGCTGCGCCAGTGGCAGCACCCCGACCTCCACTTCAGCTTCCCCACGATAAAGAAGCCCACGATGGGTTCCGACCATCAGCCCGTGAGCGACGACTACGCCCAGGAGTGGCGCGAGCTGCTCAGCGACGGTGCCTACTTCAGCATAGAGCAGTGGATGGACGCCATGGGCGCAGAGAACCAGCAAGCCATCATCACCGGAGCCGAGAGCGACCGCCTCTCGCGCCGCTTGAGCATAAAAGCGTCGCAGGGCGGATACAAGGTGTGCGTGATGTGGCTGCCCGAGCGCATGAATGTCACCTCGGCTAACAAGATACTCAAGCTGCTCGAGGAGCCACCGCAGCAGACTGTGTTCATCCTCGTCAGCGAGGAACCCGAGAAACTGCTCGAGACAATACGCAGTCGCACACAACGCTTCGACTTCAAGCGTATCAGCGACGAAGCCATAGAGCAGGCACTCACCGAGCGTCGCGGCATCGACACCGACACGGCGCACCGCATAGCACGCATAGCCAACGGCTCGTGGACTGCAGCCCTCGACTCGCTGCGCGCCGGCAACGAGGCAAGCCTCTTCTTCGACCTCTTCGCCATGCTCATGCGCTACGCCTACAGCAAGAAGGTGAAGGAGCTGAAGAAGTGGAGCGAGAGCGTAGCCGCCTTCGGACGCGAGAAGCAGAAGCGCATGATCGTCTACTTCAACCGCATGGTGCGCGAGAGCTTCATGTACAACTTCCGCAACCCCGAGCTCAACTATATGACAGCGAACGAAGAGCAGTTCTGTACACGCTTCGCACCGTTCATCAACGAGCGCAACGTGATGGAGCTGAACGAACTCTTCGAGCGTGCACTACGCGACATATCACAGAACGCCAACGCCAAGATGGTGTTCTTCGACATAGCATTACAAACAATTATACTCATAACACGTAAACAACAAGCATAAATCGCAATGAAGGATTTCAAAGATATGCAATTCAAGATAACGCGCGACACCGACCGCGGATTGCACCACTACGCTTGCGGACGACAGAACATGCAGCTGAACACCTACGACTGGCTGTACGACGTACCGGGCAACGACGAGGACACCGACCTCGTGGAGGTGCAGTTCAAGAACACGCGCAAGGGTTACTACCACAACGTCAACAATATCGACCTGCACAAGGGCGACATCGTGGCGGTAGAGGCAAGCCCAGGTCACGACATAGGCACCGTTACGCTCACCGGCAGACTGGTGAAGCTGCAGCTGAAGAAAGCCAACCTCAAGTCGGCTGACGACATCAAGCGCGTCTACCGCATAGCCAAACCCGTGGACATCGACAAGTACAATGAAGCGAAGAGCCGCGAACACGGCACGATGATACAGAGCCGTCAGATAGCCAAAGACCTCGGTCTGCAGATGAAGATTGGCGACGTAGAGTATCAGGGCGACGGCAACAAGGCGATATTCTACTACATCGCCGACGAGCGCGTCGACTTCCGTCAGCTCATCAAGGTGCTTGCCGACACCTTCCACGTGCGCATCGAGATGAAGCAGATCGGCGCACGCCAGGAGGCAGGACGTATCGGTGGCACCGGTCCCTGCGGCAGAGAGCTCTGCTGCGCCACATGGATGAAGAACTTCGTGAGCGTCAGCACCAACGCTGCACGCATACAGGACATATCGCTCAATCCGCAGAAACTTGCCGGCATGTGCGCCAAGCTGAAGTGCTGTCTCAACTACGAGGTGGACGACTACGTGGAGGCAAGCCGTAAGATGCCGTCGCGCGACATAGTGCTGCAGACTCTCGACAGCGACTACTACCTCTTCAAGTCGGACATCCTCGCCGGCACCGTTGTCTACTCAACCGACAAGGGCATAGCTGCCAACCTCGAGGAGATTACAGCCGAGCGCGCCCGTGCCATCATCGAGATGAACAAGCGCGGCGAGAAGCCCGAGTCGCTCACCGAGGACGGAACGGTGAAGCAGGACACACGCCCTCGCGACCTGCTCGCCGATGCCGACATCAGTCGCTTCGACAAGGCACGCAAGCGCAAGAAGAAACCCGCAAAGCGCCAAGGGGGTGCACCCGGCTCAACTGCACCGAAGAAAGGCGAAGGGGGTGCACCCGGCTCAACTGCACCGAGAAAGGGTGAAGGGGGTGCAGTTGTCTCAACTGCACCGAGAAAAGGCGAAGGTCAGCGTCGTAACAATCAGCAGCGTCGCAACAACCGTCCTGAGGGCGAACCCACTCAGGGGGTGCACTTGTCTCAAGTGCACCAACCAAATGGTAGCACCAACAACTCTGTCGGTGCAGCTGAGACAGCTGCACCCCCTCAAGTGCACCAACCAAAGAATAGCACCAACAGCTCTGTCGGTGCAGCTGAGACAGCTGCACCCCCTAAGGATGCTCATTAGAATTGTGGCTATGAAAAGAGCAAGAAGCTTACGGATAGCCGCAATGACCCTTGCGCTGGTCGCCATGCTGCTAACGGCGTGCGACCATCGCACCATCTACGACCGATACGAGAGCACAGCCCTCTCGGGGTGGGAGAAGAACGACACCATTACGTTCGCCATCCGCCCGTTGAAGGAGGCAGCCACCTATCGCGCTCTGCTCGGCGTGCGCACTACGGATAGCTATCCGTTCACGTCGCTCACGCTGATTGTGGAGCAAGAGATAATGCCGGCGCATCGTGTCCTTGTCGACACCATATGCTGCGAGCTCACCGACGAACAAGGCAAAGTGCTCGGCGACGGCATAGGCTACAGACAGTATCAGTTTGAGGTGTGCCAACTGCAGTTGCAGGAAGGCGACTCGCTGCACGTAGTGGTGCGCCACGATATGAAGCGCGAGATACTGCCCGGTATCTGCGATGTCGGCATAAAGCTATTGAAAGAATAGAAACAACCCATAGATGAGAAAATACATATATATTATAATAATGTGTATCGTCAGCCTCGCTGCCTCAGCACAAGAGCGCACCGTGCAGAACCGCCCGTACACCGACTTGCGTCCATTCCACTTCGGCGTGGTCGTGGGTACGCACGTGCAGGACATGGAGGTGCGTATGGCGGGTCCGATGACCATCACCACTGAGGACGGTACGCAGGAGACACTCGTCACCGCCGACCAAAGTCGCTGGGACCCCGGCATCAATGTCGGAGTGCTTGGCGAGCTACGTCTGTCCACACATTTCCAGTTGCGCGTGGCACCGATGATGTACTTCGGCACGCGCCACATAGTGTTCCAAGACCTGAAGAACCTAAGCGCGAGTGGTAAGCCCGAAGAGAAACGCCAAGATATGAAGACCGCTTACATCGCTGTGGCAGGCGACATCATCTTCGCTGCGCCACGCTTCAACAACCACCGCCCGTATCTCATGGCAGGCGTGTCGCCAATGATCAACCTCACGGGCAAGAGCACCGACGCGCTGAAGCTGAAGCGCACGTCGCTCTCGCTGGAGTTCGGTGTGGGCTGCGACTTCTATCTGCCCTACTTCAAGCTGCGCCCAGAGCTGAAGTTCGTCTACGGCTTAGGCAACGCCCTCGACATAAAGCACGCCAAGGAGCTGCGCGACAAGAGTCTGCTCAAGTACACGTATGGCGTGAAGGAAGCACGCACAAAAATGGTCGTGCTTAGCTTCTACTTCGAGTAGACAGGAAAATATTGAGTTAAATGTAAAATAAGAAAAAAAAAGGAAGATAGGCTGGAAGATTTCTCGTTTCTGGAGAAATCTTCCAGCCTTTATTGCTCTTATAATGTGTGGGTTATGGCGAAACTGGAAGATATGGAGGATTTTTTCATGTAATTAGTTTTACAGTATTTTTAACCCAAATCGTGTTAAACTACATTTTATGCCATACAAATTTGCTTATATTCTGAAAATATACTAAATTTGTAACCAAATCTGAATCTATTTCAGCTATTTAAACATAACATTGTCTAACATTAATATTAACAGAAACAAGAAAAAGAAACAAACAAACTAAAACGGTAAGTGGTTAGTGGTTTAGAATCATTGCCACAACAGAGATTTAACAACTAAGGATTAATTCCTTGTATTATCAAACTCTGTGTTTCCGTTCTTTAACTTTTAAAATATTGAGCTTTTAGCTCTTGTTCTTTTGTATCGAATACCGCCAATATTCACTCTACGAGAACAAGCAGATGAAAGGTTCATGCCATAGGCGTGAACTGTCTCGTGCTTGTTGTAGAGTAGGTCACTTGGCGGTAACCAGATACAAAACAAGTTGCAGACGGTTACACGCTTTTTATTTTTATTATGAAAAAACTCTTTAACAAGTACTTATTTTTATTGTGTGTCGCATTCGGTGCGCTTATCTTCTCGTCTTGCAGCAAAGACGATGATGCTGAAAATGATAACAGTGGCCCAGTTATCAATCCTGACAAGAACATACCTGACCCTAAGGGAACCATTACTATGAATATGATGGTAGGAGATGATGAAGGCAAGAGGGTTTCCATAAAAGATTTTGGTACTATACAAATCAGTAGTGCATATAATTTTAAAGGATATGAATATAATTGCTCATTCGTTTCATTGGGTAAGATGAAAGGATTGGGAAATGTTACCGCTATACCTCAAGATGGATGGAATTCTTCTGTTGCAGTAAATCCTGGTGATGGATATGTGGTAAGATGTAAAGAATATTATGGTGCTGCGCAGTATATTTATGCTCGACTATATGTTGTAAGCGAGATTGCAGGGACATCTGGCGGTGTTATTGGATACACCATAAAATGTCAGGCTCCATTTGTCTTTGCTCCCAAGTTCACTGAAAGTTCTTTAGAGTTTGATGCTGATGAAGATTTGACAAAAGAGCTAACATTTGTAAACCCGACAAATGTTACAGTAAAGTCAAAGCCAGACTGGTGTGAAGTGAAAGCGGCGGATAAAGGTTTCAAAGTGACTGCAACCCCCAATTATATAAATGCTGAAAGAAGTGGCATTATCGAATTTGAGAACACTGAAGGTTCAACGAGTGTTTCGGTTAAGCAGAAGAAATCTGACAATCCTAAGTTTGAAGCAGGTAATGGCACAGAAACAGATCCTTATATAATAGCTACAGCAGCGCAACTCGACGAAGTTCGCAATTTCCCAAGTGCTTGCTTCGAGCTTAGTAAAGACATCGACCTTTCTTCTTATCTTAATTCTAACTCATCAGGTTGGACACCAATTAAGGATTTTACAGGTAAGTTCGATGGCAAAAAGCACACCATAAAGGGGCTTTGGATAAGCTTAAGTTCGATTGATTATGTGGGACTATTTGCAAACATCCAAGGCTCCTCAGATAATAAAAGCGCAAGTGTATCAAACCTTTTCGTAAACATAAGCAAGAAAGGTATAACTGGAGGAAATCGTGTTGGAGGTATTTGCGGAAACTTATCCTATGGAAATATTGAAAACTGTATGGTAACTGGTGATATCAGTGGAGGTGGATATGTTGGAGGTATTGTGGGACGTAACAGTGACAATTACTATAACTCTTCAATTATTAGTCAGTGTGCATCTTCAGGTAACATAATAGCAAACTCTGGTTCTGTTGGAGGTATATTGGCTTATCAGAATGGTGCATGCTCTATTGAAAATTGCTACTCCATCGCAAACGTAAAAACTGAAGGTTCGTATTATTCAGAGGCTTATGGCATTGGAAGTTCTGCTGAAAATTGTTATTTCGCAGGTACGATATCTGGTGCAAATATAAATTATGTGTATCCTATTGGATCTAATACAAACAGTTACTACGACTCTGAGAAAACAAAGATTTCTGGGAAATCAGGTGCTTTGACCACTAAGCAGATGAAGCAGCAAGCATCATTCCAGGGTTGGGACTTCGATAAGATCTGGACTATTCAGGAGGGTGTAGATTATCCAAAGCTTCGCAGCCTACAAAAATAACCAACACTGAGCATTAAATAAATAGCGATATGTAAATCCAACTAATGATTTGCATATCGCTTTATTTATGATACCACTGACATTCTACTTTTAAATGAAAAAGATGCCTAAGCCTTGAGCATATTTCGCTTTGCGTCTATACTGAGGAATATGAAAAGCAGGATGGTAAATCCCCATAGCGACGATCCGCCGTAGCTGAAGAATGGTAGCGGGATACCTATGACAGGCGTTAAGCCTAACACCATGCCTACGTTGATGAACACGTGGAAGAGGAACACCGATGCTACACAGTAGCCGTATATGCGCCCAAAGGCGAAGGGTTGTCGCTCGGCAAGCGCAAGCAGACGGAGTATGAGGACGAGGAACAGCAGCAATACGCCTGCCGAACCGATGAAACCCTCCTCCTCGCCCACGGTGCAGAAGATGAAGTCGGTGTCTTGCTCGGGCACGAACTTCAGCTTGGTCTGCGTGCCGTTGAGGAAGCCTTTGCCTTTGAGTCCGCCCGAACCGATGGCTATCTCGCTCTGATGAACGTTGTAGCCGGCACCGGCAAGGTCTTCGTCGAGTCCGAGCAACACGTTGATGCGCACACGCTGATGAGGCTCCATCACGTTGTTCAGCACGTAGTCGGCAGAGTAGAAGAACGCCACCGAACCGACGGCGAACGCCAGTATGAAGAAGTATTGCGGAAGGCGCGTACGCAGTCCGTGGTAGAGGAGATAGAGGAATAGCGCAAGACACATACCGAGCTGCACCCACGTCACGTCGAACGGAATGACGTACACGTCGAAGAGAATGGCTATAGTGGTGAGCACCAGACTATAGCCGATGATTGTATTGGTGTGCTTGCGGTTGTGCACATAGTTGTACACCATGCCTGCTACGAACAGTTGTACGAGCAGCAGTACCACGAACTTGCCCACCGATGTAGGTGTGTCGAAGAGCATAATGCCCTCGTACTTAATGCCCACAACGAAGTAGAGCACCATCGCTACGCCCGTGAAGAGGATGCTGCCAGGCATTCCCTCGCGGTAGAACATGAGGAAGAACGTGAGATAGACGAGAGCCGAACCGGTCTCGCGCTGACCCACGATGCAGAGCATGGGCACGAGTACCACGGCGCAAGCCGCAGCAAAGTCTTTCCAGCGTTGTATGTTATAGCCGTAGGTGCTCATCAGTTTGGCGAGCGCAAGTGCGGTTGCAAACTTGCCGAACTCGGCAGGCTGCAAGCGTAGCGGACCGATGACGAGCCACGAGTGGGAACCCTTGATGTCGTGAGGGTTGAAGATGGTGGCAAAGAGCAGCAGGAGCAGCACATCGTAGATGATGAACGAGAACGTGTCGAAGAAGCGCGAGTCCATCATCAGTATGACAAAACCGAGACAGATACTCGTGCCAATCCATAGAATCTGCATACCCGAGCGTGTGTCGAGCGAGAACAAATCGTTGTCGCCGAAGGAGTAGCTCGCACCGCAGATGCTCAACCATCCGAAGAGCATCAGTGCTATGTACAGACCAATGGTCAGCCAGTCGACCTGCGACCAAATGCTTTGTGGTTTGTCGTTTATCATTATTTTAAGTTTATAAGCCTTCCTAAGCCTTTCTAAGCCTCTTTAAGCCTTTCTAAGCCTCTTTAAGCCTTCCTAAGCTTTTTACTTTTTTACTCTTTTACTTTTTTACTTTTGAGAGAATCTCGGACCGTAGCCAATGCGTCGTGCCTGCATGGCATCTGCTTGCGCCTCGGCAGCAGGCGATAGCTTGCCCGTAAGATACTGTTCCATCATCAGTCCGCCGATAGGTACACCGAAGTCGGCACCCCATCCGCCGTTCTCTACGTACACGGCGATAGCTATCTTCGGGTTTTCCATCGGTGCGAAGCCCATGAACACGGAGTGGTCGCGTCCGTGGTTCTGCGCCGTACCCGTCTTGCCACATGCCTCGAACGGCAGTCGTGAGAGAGCTTTACACGTACCCTTTATGGCTGAGGAGCGCATACCTGCTACCACGTAATCGTAGGCTCGGCGTGATGCCATTGTGTAGTGGCGGTGGGTGTACATGGTGTCGAGCGGTTCGCCTTGCACCTTGCGCACCACGTGTGGTCGGTAGTAGTAGCCGCGGTTGGCGATGGTGGCACCGAGGTTGGCTATCTGTAGCGGAGTGAGCGTCACCTCGCCCTGGCCGATAGATATAGAGATGATAGTAAGGCCGTTCCACGAGCCACGATAGTTGCGGTCGTAATAGTCGGCGTTCGGAATCATGCCGCGCTTCTCGCCAGGCAGGTCGATGCCCAACTTGTAGCCGAAGCCCATCGACACCATATAGTCGCGCCACGTGTTCATGGCGTTATACGGAGTCTTATATTTCGAGCGGTTGCCAATCATGTAGTAAAGTCCCCAACAGAAGTAGGAGTTGCACGAGGTGCTGATGGCATCGACAAGAGCGATAGGAGCGGCATGTGAGTGGCAGCCTACGTGTAGACCGCGATAGTAGAAGCCGTGGTTGCAGGGGAATGCTGTGCCTGGCGTAATGATGCCTTCGGTCATGTACGTAAGAGCCTGCGATGTCTTGAACGTGGAGCCAGGCGGATACATACCCATTATGGAGCGGTTGAGCAGTGGTTTCCACGCATCTTTAGCCAGTGCGCGGTGGTTCTTAGCGCGTGCACGTCCCACCATGATACGTGGGTCGTAGCTCGGAGCCGACACCATGCAGAGCACTTCGCCCGTACGAGGGTCGAGTGCCACGATAGAGCCTATCTTGCCCTCCATGAGACGTTCGCCCAATGCTTGTAGCTTCTCGTCAATGGCGAGCGTGAGGTCTTTGCCGGCAATCGGTTTGCGATCGTACTTGCCGTCCATGTACTTGCCTTGTATGCGTCCGCGAGCGTCGCGCAGCAGAATTTGCACTCCTTTTTCGCCACGCAACTGTTTCTCGTACGACTTCTCCACACCGAGTTTGCCGATGTAGTCGCCAGGCTGATAGTAGCTATCCTCCTCAATGTCGTAGGGCGACACCTCAGCCACGTCGCCGAGGATATGCGCGCCCACATTCGATTGGTATTGGCGTATGCTGCGCTGCTGCACGTAGAAACCAGGGAAGCGGAATATCTTTTCTTGGAAGAAGCTGAACTCCTCCGAAGGGAGCTGACTCATAAAGAGCTGCTGCGTGAAGCGCGAGTAGCCAGGGTTCTTCGAGTAGTCCTTAATGTCGTTCATGCGCTTTATGAAGAACTCTTTCGTGATGCCAAGCGCGTGGCAAAACTCAAGCGTGTCGATGCGTCCCTTTGCTTCGTTCATCACGACCATAATGTCGTAAGCCGGCTGATTGTACACGAGCAGTCTGCCGTTGCGGTCGTAGATGGCACCACGCGAAGGGTATTCGATTTTCTTGAGGAAGGCGTTGGAGTCGGCGTTCTTCTTGTAGTCGTCGCTAAGCAGCTGCAGCGTGAAGAGGCGCACGATGTAGACAACGACAATAGCCGTTGCCACAAAAGCGATTACGTAGCGCCGTTTCTCAAGGTTATAATTGCTCATTTCCTACTACTGATGTTACCGATTACTACTAATAATGTTCTCTACTTACAGTTTCTGCTGTGCTCTATCTTTTACTTCTGAAGTACTCTATCACCAAAATCAATACAACGGTGATGATGGTGCTTGCCACGATGCAAGCAATCCATTGTCCCCAGTTGTACAGATTGAAGGCTTCGAGCGAGAAGAATGTGAAGCAATAGATGAGTACGAGGATGATGGTGTAATTGGTGTATTTGCTTGAGCCGAAGGTGAAGGGGGACGGACGGAGGTCGTCGGCACTATCGCGTGGCGCGAATAGTTCGACAACGTAGGGTTGCAAGAAGCCCACGAGCGTCATTGAGGCAGCTGCTACACCTGGTGTGTTGGTGAAGATGTCCACCAACAGACCCATGAAGAAGCACCAAAGCAGCGTAGCCCACTTCGCTTCGCCGCGTTGCACGGTCAGTGCGAAGTAGACATAGAGTAGCGGTGTGGCGCATCCGAAGACGCTGATATGGTTGAGTAGCAGCGTCTGTGCGAGCAGCAGCACTATAATGAATACTATGTTTCTAAGGAAGTTCAGGCTCATTTGTTTCTTCTATATATTTATTGGCGTGCCTTGATGGAGTCCTCGGCAGCACGCAGTAATTCGAGTTTCTTGTCCATCTCGCGGTCGTTGATGACGCTCACGTCGCGCAGACGTGAGAAGTCGGTCGACAGAGCGATGTTGAGACGGTAGGAGAGTCCGTTCTCGGAGTTGTACACATGTTTGATGCGTCCGACGATGATACCCGGAGGAAACACCGAGGAGTAGCCCGATGTCACGATGAAGTCGCCCAGTCGGAAGTGTGCATGGCGTGGTATGTCCTCTACGTATGCCGTTTCGGGCGAACCACCATGCCAGCGCAGGTAGCCGAAGTAGCCACGTCCACGTATAGTGCAGCTGATGTTCGACTGCTCATTGAGCACAGGGATAACCACCGAGTAGTGTTCGTTGCATAGATAGACGATGCCCACGATGCCCTGTCCGCACACCACGCCCATGTCCTTGCGCACGCCGTCGGCACTGCCTTTATCTATGGTGATGAAGTTGTTAGCCTTGTCGAGCGACGAGCTGACGACCTTTGCCGGTATGGTCTCGTAGTCGCGCATGATGTTCTGTTGCAGTCGTTCGACGAGGGTAGTGTCGTTGTTTGACTTCTTCACCTGCTCGCGCAGCATCTCCACTTCGCGTTCGAGGTATATGTTGCGGTCGGTGAGTTGGCGGTTCACTTCGGTGAGGGCGAAGTATTGCTTCACGGACGAGTCCCATTCGTACATCTTGCCTGCTACGGCATTAGCCGATGAAAACCACACACTGCCCTGATAGCTGTTGTATTTGAACAGCAGTGTGAGGCTCACTACCTCAAGCAAGAGGAAGACGAACCAGTGGTTGTGGCGTGAAAGGAAATCTAATAGGTTGCGCATAATTGAAAAGTAAAAAAGTAAAAGAGTAAAAAAGTAAAAAGCAGAGGGCGTATAACCTTTCCTGCTCTTTTTACTCTTTTACTTTTTTACCTTTTTACCTTTAAAAGTTATTTACTGTCAAGAGCGTTTTACTCTTTTACCTTTTTACTTTTTTACTCTTTTACTTTTAGCCTATCTCATCAGGAATGAGAAGCGGTCGATGTTCTTCAGAGCCACACCGGCACCGATTGCTACGCTGTGCAACGGATCTTCGGCGATGTGGAACGGAATGTTGATCTTCTCCTGCAAACGCTTGTCGAGACCACGCAGCAGAGCGCCGCCACCACTGAGATAAATGCCGTTCTTTACGATGTCGGCATAGAGTTCTGGCGGTGTGTTTTCAAGAGCAGAGAGCACAGCGTTCTCGATCTTTGCGATAGTCTTGTCGAGGCAGTGTGCAATCTCCTGATAGCATACCGGCACCTCCATAGGGAGCGCAGTGATGCGGTTCGGTCCGTGAACGATGAAGTCCTCCGGTGCATCGTCGCCAAGCTCAGTGAGAGCCGAGCCGACGTGTATCTTGATACGCTCAGCCATACGCTCCGAAACCTTCACGTTGTGCTGGCGTGACATATACTCCTGAATGTCGGCTGTGAGGTCATCGCCAGCAGTGCGAATAGAGTTGTTCGACACGATGCCGCCGAGCGAGATTACAGCAATCTCTGTTGAGCCGCCACCTATGTCTACAATCATGTTGCCCTCTGGTGCTTCCACGTCGATGCCGATGCCGATGGCAGCTGCCATAGGCTCGAAGATAAGGTACACGTCGCGTCCGTCGGCGTGCTCAGCACTGTCGCGCACGGCGCGCAACTCCACTTCGGTAGAACCTGAAGGCACGCCGATGACCATACGCAGCGACGGGGTGAAGAGTCGGCTGCCAGAGTGTACCATCTTGATGAGTCCGCGCATCATCTGTTCACATGCTGAGAAGTCGGCGATGACTCCATCGCGGAGTGGGCGAATGGTTCGGATGTTGTCGTGAGTCTTCTCATACATCATCTTTGCCTTCGAGCCGACAGCAATCATTTTGTCTGTGCGACGATCGAGTGCCACTACCGACGGCTCATCAACAACGATCTTATCGTCGCAGATGATGATGGTGTTGGCAGTGCCGAGGTCCATCGCAATTTCCTGTCTGAATGAAAAAAATCCCATTTATTGAGTTTTGAATTATGAGTTTTGAATTTTGAGTTGTTGCGACTTGCTGTCGCAATTTTGAATTTTGAGTTTTGAATTTTGAATTGTCGGCTACGCCGATGTTGAATTATTCAATTTTGAATTAATAACTCAAAACTGGTAAATTCAAAATGCGCATAGCGCATAATTCAAAATTCAAAACTCAAAATACAAAATTCTACTTTGCAAACCAAGCGTGGATGGCTGTGTCGTAGTGGCTGCTTACGCCGAACGCACGCTCAGCGAACATCTTGCGCTCCTCAAGAGAGGTCTCAGCACCATTAGTGTTGAGAATGTCGAGGAGAAGCTTGTATTCAGCCTTGCTCGGAACGATGACCACGTCGTTGAAGTTCTTAGCACCAGCACGGATGAGTGAGATGCCGCCTATGTCTATCTTCTCGATGATGTCGGCGTCGGAAGCACCGCTTGCTACAGTCTGCTCAAATGGGTAGAGGTCGACGATGACGAGGTCGATTTCGGGGATGGCGTATTCAGCCATCTGCTGGCGGTCGCCTTCATTGTCGCGGCGAGCGAGGATGCCACCGAAGATGCGTGGGTGCAGAGTCTTGACACGTCCACCAAGGATTGATGGGTAAGATGTTACGCTTTCTACCGACTGACATTCGTAGCCAAGCTTTTCGATGAATGCTTGTGTGCCACCAGTAGAGAGAAATTTAACACCTTCTTCGTTGAGCTTCTTCAGGAGCTCGTCGAGACCATCCTTATGAAATACGGAGATAAGCGCGGTCTTGATTTTTTTTGTTCCAGCCATGATTTCTTTTTATTATTGTTGATTATCCTTTTTACCTTGTTGTTGTATGATGTTGTTACACGTGCGAACGTCAATATGGCTTTGCTATTCCGTCTTGCGTGTAATTTTTCAAAATCAATGCAAAGGTACTAAAAACCAATAATATAATGTGTAAATTGTAGAAAAAATGCGGAAAAAGTTGTGTTAAATATGTTTTTATTGATTTATATACAAAAAAAACGAGTTAAAGACTTAATCTTTAACTCGTTCTTTGTAGCGGGACCCAGGATTGAACTGGGGACCTCATGATTATGAATCATGCGCTCTAACCAGCTGAGCTATCCCGCCATCGTTCTTGATTGCGGGTGCAAAGGTAATGCTTTTTTGTTAATCGCCAAAACTTTTCGCAAAAAAAATCACAATAAAGTGCATTTTCTTTATCTTTTTCCCTATCTTTGCAAAAAATACAGGCCTTCCTAAGGGCTTAACTACTAAAACGACAACTATGGAGAAAAACAAAATCACTGTAGAACACCTCCTAAACTCAACCTCGAAGAATATCATTTGGCAGCTTATCGGTACCGATTCGGGTTTGCAGAAGTGGATAGCCGATAGCGTGACGCTCGATGGCGACCAACTCACCTGCGCATGGGGTGATGCCCATCGCCACCACGAAGTACGAATGGCAACGGTCAGCGTGATTGAGAAATACGGACGCATACGCTGGAGTTGGGACGACGAAACCGACGGGTCGTATGTAGAGATACGTATGGAGAAGTGTAGTCTGACGGGTGGATACATGCTCAGCGTTACCGATTTTACAGACGATGGCGATAAAGACTGGCTCGAGGATATATGGACGAGCAACTTCGAGCGTTTGCGTCGTAAGTGTGGCGTGTAGGGTAGGAGTGGGCTACTTCGGCAGTGTAAAAATACTAAAATCATTTAATTTCGTGGAGTATATGAAATATTTATGCTAATTTTGCAGCATAAAAAAGCATACATATACTTAACCTCTTATATGTAGTGCACTGGTGGAACAGTCTACCTATATATAATAAGGTAAAAACGCTCACGATGTTTCGTATAAAGAAATTAGATATCTTCATTGCAAAGCAGTTCGGTCTTTTGTTCATAGGAACGTTCTTCATCTGTCAATTTGTACTGATGATGCAGTTTCTGTGGAAATATGTCGACGAGCTAATCGGTAAGGGACTCTCTGTCGACGTGCTTGCCGAATTCTTTTGGCATATGGGACTCATGCTTGTGCCGCAAGCAATGCCGCTTGCCATTCTGCTTTCATCGCTTATAACATTCGGAAATCTCGGTGAAAGCTCAGAGCTGACGGCTATAAAAGCTGCAGGTATATCGCTCATGCAAGCGTTTCGTTCGCTCATAGCCATCAGTGTGGCTATCTGCGTGCTCTCCATTTATTTTCAGAACTCTATCGGTCCGGAAGCCAACCGCAAGCTCGCCTTGATGCTCATATCGATGAAGCAGAAGAGTCCGGAACTGGAAATACCGGAAGGCGTGTTTTACGACGGCATACCAAACTCTAACCTCTACGTGTCGAAGAAGAATATGGACACGGGTAAGCTTTACGGTATAATGATTTATCGCATGACTGGGTCGTACGAAGACCAGGCGATAATACTCGCCGACTCGGGCATGTTGCAGTCGACAGCCGAGAAGAAGCACCTGCTGCTCACGTTGTGGAGTGGCGAATGGTTTGAGAATATGCAGTCGCAGGAGTTGGCTGGCAGCGCTTCGGTGCCCTATCGTCGCGAGTCGTTTGTGCAGAAGCATATCGTGCTCGACTTTGATACCGACTTTAATGTGAGCGATGGTTCGTCGGTATCCAACGACGCACGCGGCAAGAGTTTCACGCAGATAGTTCACGATATGGACTCGCTGAAACAAGTGTACGATAGTATCGGCAACAACTACTACGCTGCCGATCGACTCACGTTCTATCGACTCGCTTCGGTTACGAAGAACGACTCGCTGCGCGCCATGCGCCTTGCCACGACCTCAGCCTATAACGTCGATACAGCATACGCTCATCTCACGTCGCAACAGAAGCGCACCGCTATAAGTTATGCCCTGAACCGAGTAGGCTCGCGCAAGAGCGACCTCGAGTTTAAGTCGCTCATCACCAGCGATGGCGACCGCCTGATACGTCAGCACGAGATAGAGTGGGTGGCAAAGATAACGCTCGCCTTGTCGTGTCTCATCTTTTTCTTTATCGGTGCGCCGCTCGGAGCCATCATACGCAAGGGCGGTTTGGGTCTGCCGGTGCTCATCTCGGTGCTCGTCTTCATCCTCTACTACATACTCGACAACTCGGGCTATCGAATGGCGCGAAGCGGTATGTGGACGATATGGTTCGGCAAGAGTCTTGCTCCCGCTGTGCTCGTGCCGATGGCGGTGTTCTTTACATATAAAGCAACCAACGACTCCGTTGTGTTCAATGCCGACTTGTACGCCGACATCTTCCGTCGCTTCTTCGGTCTGCGCATCAAGCGCCCGATATATCGCAAGGAGGTGGTAATCAACGATCCGCACTACGCCGACGACTTGGCACAATTGCAGCAGATGAACAACGAGATAGTCGAGTACTCGCACACGCATCGTTTGAAACGTGCACCAAGTTGGGTGAAGGTGTTCTTCAAGTACGAGCCCGACAACGTGATGGAGCGCATTGTGCCACAGCTGGAGCAGATAATAGAAGACCTCAGCAACTCGCGCGACCGCACTATCATCAACCATCTGAGCATGTACCCCGTGATGTCGGAGCGCGCCCATACACGCCCCTTCGAACGCAAGTGGCTGAACATTGTGGCAGCCATCGTCGTACCGCTCGGCTTCGTGCTCTACATGCGAATGTGGCGCTATCGCTTGCGTCTGCAGCGCGACCTGAAGGTGGTGCAGACCGAGAACAAGATAATCATGGGCAGAATAAACGCTATACTCAATCGGTAGCGATATACTTAATGGCGATATTTTAGAAACAATAATAGTAAGATAACGAATAATAATAACACTCATCAACAAATAAATAATATGGGAGATTTCAAACTGAGTAGCATCGAAGATGCTCTAAAAGATTTTAAAGACGGACAGTTCGTAATCGTGGTTGACGACGAAGACCGCGAGAATGAGGGCGACCTCATCATCGCCGCCGAGAAGATAACTCCTGAAAAGGTGAACTTTATGTTGAAGAACGCGCGTGGCGTGCTCTGTGCCCCCATCACCCTCTCGCGTTGTGAGGAGCTCGACCTGCCACATCAGGTGAGCGACAACACATCAATGCTCGGCACACCGTTCACCGTTACAATCGATAAACTCGAGGGATGCACCACCGGCGTGTCAACACACGACCGTGCTGCCACCATTAAGGCACTCGCCGACCCAGCGTCTACACCACAGACCTTCGGCCGCCCTGGACATATCAATCCGCTCTACGCACAGGACAACGGTGTGCTCCGCCGTTGCGGACACACCGAGGCAGCCATCGACCTCTGCCGCCTGGCTGGTCTCTATCCTGCAGGCGCACTCATGGAGATAATGAACGAAGACGGCACAATGGCACGTATGCCCGACCTGCAGAAGATGGCAGAGGAGTGGGGCTTGCGCATCATCACCATCAAGGATCTCATCGCTTACCGCCTCAAGAAGGAATCGATAATCGAAGTGGGCGAGGAGGTAGACATGCCTACAGAATGGGGACACTTCCGCCTCGTACCGTTCCGTCAGCAGAGCAACGGACTGGAGCACATGGCACTCGTGAAGGGCGAGTGGCGTGAGGACGAGCCCGTGCTCGTACGTGTACACTCTTCATGCGCCACAGGCGACATCCTCGGCTCGAAGCGCTGCGACTGCGGACAGCAGCTCCACGCAGCTATGCAGATGATTGAGAAGGAAGGCAAGGGCGTAGTGGTTTATATGCAGCAGGAAGGTCGCGGCATCGGACTCATGAACAAGATCGAGGCATACAAACTGCAGGAGGAAGGCTACGACACCGTAGACGCCAACGTGCACCTCGGCTTCAAACCCGACGAGCGCGACTATGGTTGCGGTGCGCAGATGCTGCGCCACCTCGGTGTGCACAAGATGCGCCTCCTCACCAACAACCCTACAAAGCGCGTAGGACTGGAGTCGTACGGACTCGAGATTGTGGAGAACGTGCCCATCGAAGTGATACCCAACAAGTACAACGAGCGCTACCTGAAGACAAAGCGCGACCGTATGGGTCACACCTTGCACCTCAAGTAAGGACTGTTGACACATACAGTAAGTATGTTGTTGAATTTTTTAAGGACCAAAGAATAAGAGAACATGAGCTTGGGTGTATGCTATTTGTATATACCCAAACTAATGTTCTCGTCCTTTTTATAGAGTAAATGAGCCGTTTAGTAGAAAAAATAAAAAATAGCGATTATGATTAAGGTAATGATAGCGACGCTTATATCGCTTATGTCTTTTGCTCCGATAATGGCGCAGAATATTAAGGGAAAGATTGAAAATACTAAAGGAGAACCTTTGGCTTTCGTGAATGTCGTGCTTCTGACTCGTGGGGATTCGGTCTTTGTCAAGGGGGCTGTGAGTGGCGAGGATGGTAGCTTTGTTATCGATTCTCCTTGCAATGACGGAATCATTAAGGTTTCATCAATTGGTTATACTACAGTTTTCCGAGATTGTCGTGGAGAAGACATGGGTGTCATCCGATTAAGCGAAGAATCATGGATGCTCGGCGAAATCGTTGTAAGAAGCCAACTGCCCAAGACGGTGTTGAGCGGCGAAGGAATGACGACGACGGTATCAGGTAGCGTGTTGGAGAAAACTGCCAATATGGAGCAGTTGCTTTCACGCATCCCCAGCGTGTCGGCTAAAGACGGAGATATAGAAGTGTTCGGCAGAGGAACACCAGAAATTTATATCAATGGTCGTAAGATGCAAGACCAAATGGAGTTGCAGCGTTTGCAACCCAGCGACATCAAGAACATTGAGGTTATCAGCAACCCTGGTGCACGTTATGATGCCAGCGTGAAGAGCGTTATACGCATCACCACCAAGAAACCGCAAGGCGAGGGCTTCAGCTTTGACAATAGCACCAGTTTTGTCATCAATGAAGATAAGCGCATGAGTTATTACGAGTCGTTCCGGGGCAACTATCGTAAAGGCGGCTTCGACATCACCGGCTTTTTGTATGGGGCATACACTCATCAACCAGATAACAAGAGAATACAGCAGTATACCTACACCAGCAACACGTGGTTACAGAATACTAAGATAACGCAAGAATATATAAATCTCAATCCGTATGCACGCTTGAATGCCAGCTATATGTTTGACGATGAGAACTCCATCGGTGCGAGTTTCGGTTACGACCGCTATGCAAGAAAAGAAGGTAGGGGACTACAGCAAGCCATGTCATACTGCAATGATCAACTCGTGGAGACATCTCGTGGAGACTATTTCTCTCCTGGTCATACCTCTAAATATCTTGCCAATGCCTATTATGTAGGCAAGATAGGGGCACTCAAAATAGACTTCAATACCGATTACTATTGGTATGGTGACAAGGATAGAATGACTATAAAAGAGAGCGTCACCGGTGAAGACAACCAGATAAAAAACTCTCAAGCCGACTCTTACCGCAACAACCGCAACTCGCTGGTTGCTTCTAAACTTGTTCTTGGTTTTCCACTGTTCAAGGGCGAACTGTCGGTAGGTGGCGAATACTCTTCTCTTAATCGTCGAATGCTATACACCATCGTGCCAGAAGTTACGAGTAATGAGAACGAGAAAGTGAAAGAGTCGATGACTTCGGCTTTCGTAGATTACACCCGCTCCTTCGGGGCACTTTCTGTGCAGGCTGGTTTGCGCTACGAATATAACGACTTTGATTATTACACAAACGAGATTCGCATCGACCTTCAGAGCAAGACATACAGCAACTGGTTTCCGTCGCTTGCCCTCTCGCTACCCGTAGGCAAGACCCAGATGCAACTGACATACGCCGCCGACATCTATCGACCCAGCTACAACGAACTCAGAAGTGGCGTGCAGTACGACAACCAGTACACATACGAATCGGGAAATCCGTTCCTCACACCATCAATAACGCGCAATCTTACTTACGCTTTCTCATGGAAGTGGGTTAATCTGCAACTGATTTATTCGCATATCTCCGATGAGATTTGCACGATGACGCAGACCTACCAGAACAATCCGATAAAGTCGCTTGCCCGTCCGGAAAATATCAACAGCTATAACTCCTTTCAGGCAGGACTGACGCTGAATCCAACCTACGGCATTTGGCATCCCACATTAGAGGCGATGCTCTACAAGCAATGGCTCAAGATGAACACGCACGTGGGCAATAAGCTCAACAATCCGGTGGCTGTCTTCTCTTTTACCAACACGTTCGACTTCAAGTGGTTGACGGCTTCGCTCGTAATGACCGCACAGACCGAAGGAAACATGGGAAACAAAAATATACGTAAGGGATATTTCAACACCGATCTCTCTCTTTACAAGGCATTACTCAAAAATCGCTTGACGTTAACCCTTGACGTATCCGACCTATTCGCCACCGGCAATCAGCACCGCACGTTCTATTCTGGCACTGCACGAACATTGTTTTACGATGCTTACTCCGTCAGTAGCATCACGCTGGGCATCCGCTATCGCTTTAATGCCACAAATAGCAAGTATAAGGGAACTGGCGCAGGACAAAGTCAGAAGATACGAATGTAATCGGCTGATTTTGGCGTGATTTTTACGAAAAAGTTATTCAAAAACTTTGTCGTTTTCAACAAATAATGTACATTTGCAGCCGATTTTATGATATGTATTCAATCTTGATTTAACATACAAACAATAAACTGATTATGATAAAGCTACACAAGCTATTTGCTCTCTTTGCAGCCGTTGCTGCATTTACAGCATGTTCAAACTCAGAAGAGACCAATGGTACTGACGACTCTTCGTTGTCTAATGCGCCTCAAACCGAGGTGTATATGGGCGTTGATGTCCTGAATAACTATCAGAAGGTGAACGCTGTAACACGTGCTGCCAATCCTCTGTCTCCAACCGCCAATGTCAATTATTTCAATGTAAAGGTCGACCCACGCCTTGGTTTTAATGTCGCTCCAAACAAGTACGTTGGAGTTATGAACAACGGCAAGGTGTACACCGACTGCCCATACATTACTATAAATAAGGACAAGAACTTCGACTATCTTCTCAGTACAAATGGTTCGGGCTTGCGCACCCTTATTGCGGCAGGCGATACAACCACTGCCACCATTGTAAAGAAACTTACAAAATGGTGTGGCCGCACCAATCCGGTGTCGCCTACCGTGGTGGAAAAGAACATCCGTGTGATATGGTATCTCGCCAAGAGCATGGAGAACGGCTGGCATGTTGACGGCTTGCTCACCGACAAGGATGACATCAAGGCAGCATGTGATGCCTGCAAGGACGAGGGCTTCCAGGAGATTACCTTCGGCGAGAACGAAGGTAAGACGCAACTCACCTATCAGCAGCTTGCCGATTATTATCCAGCCATCTACAATATCAAACCTATCGATCCGACCCTCTTGGTTGACATCCACCAGCAGAAGCACTCTTCATGGGGCGAGATCAAGACATCCCTGCATATCAAGGAAGCTAAGGACGTAAAGGTGTTCCTCCCCGTGAGCATCGACTATACAGTAGAGGGTGTCGAGTCGGCAGCCCTTGTGCGCTACTTCGAGAAGTATTTCGAGGTGCAGGATTACGATGCAACTATCGGTGCCAATGTCAAGCTCACCGTTGAGCGTCAGCCTGCAGGCATCACAATCAATGTCACCGGCGTGACAAAGGAACTGCTAAAGGCCCTCGAACGCCGCTACAACGACGGACTCACCATAGAGATACACTCCTATTACAAACTTTCCGACAAGAATGGCGAGAGCGACTACATCGCCCCCGTATGGAGTGCCCTCAAAAACTCTACCGTCACCTACGACGGCGACGTGAAGTATCGCATCACATCGGCTTTCAATAGCGAGAGCGTTGAGAATTAATAGTGCGGTTTTGAACCCCATTATACATATTTAGTATGAAGGGTGTGTCAGAAATCAATTGATTTGGGCTTGCAGCTCATCTTGTTTGACTTCTGACACACCCTTTTTTCGTCACCGATTGCGTCCGCCGTCCGATCAGGTTGCGTCCGCCATCCGATCAGATTGCGTCCGCCGTCCAATCAGGTTGCGTCCGCCGTCCGATCAGGTTGCGTCCGCCGTCCAATCAGATTGCGTCCGCCACCCAATCGGGTTGCGTCCGCCGTCCAATGCATACTTCCACGACTCTGGATGTTTAAAAAAGAACAAAATCTCATTGCATTTTGTAGTTTTACTTTTAATTCCTCTTTATTTTATTCGCCAAACTCAGAATTTCTTTATAATTTTGCAAGAAATTATAACTATACATATTTATAATAATGGCAGAATTATCAAATCGACTCAATCGTCTCGCTCCGTCACAGACACTTGCAATGTCGCAGAAGAGCGGCGAGATGAAGGCACAGGGCATAGACGTAATCAACATGAGTGTTGGTGAGCCCGACTTCAACACACCCGACCACATTAAAGAGGCTGCAAAGAAGGCTGTCGACGAAAACTTCTCACGCTATTCGCCAGTTCCGGGATACATGGATCTGCGTAAGGCTATCGTGGCAAAACTGAAGAACGAAAACAATCTCGACTACACAACAAGCGAGATACTCGTATCGAGCGGAGCCAAGCAGAGCGTCTGCAACACAGTGATGGCACTCGTCAACGACGGAGAAGAAGTGATAATTCCGGCTCCTTACTGGGTGAGCTATCCGCAGATGGTGAAGCTGGCAGGTGGTACGCCGGTCATTGTGAACGCAGGTTTCGAGCAGAACTTCAAGATGACTCCCGAGCAACTTGAGGCAGCTATCACACCGAAGACACGTATGCTCATACTCTGCTCGCCAAGCAACCCAACCGGCAGCGTATATACAAAGGACGAGCTTGAAGCACTGGCAGAGGTCATCAAGCGTCACGACGACCTGTTCGTACTCGCCGACGAGATATACGAACATATCAACTACGTAGGCAAGCACGAGAGTATCGCTCAGTTCCCCGGCATGAAGGAGCGCACAATCATCGTCAACGGCGTGTCAAAAGCATACGCCATGACAGGCTGGCGCATCGGCTTCATCGCAGCACCCGAGTGGATTGTCAAAGGTTGCAACAAACTGCAGGGACAATATACAAGCGGTCCGTGCTCAGTAAGCCAGAAGGCAGCAGAAGCAGCATACACCACATCGCAGGAGTGCGTTGAGACAATGCGTAAAGCCTTTGAACGCCGTCGCGACCTCATCGTGAAGTTGGCAAAGGAGATACCCGGACTCGAGGTGAACTGCCCTCAGGGTGCATTCTATCTCTTCCCCAAGTGCTCAGGTTTCTACGGCAAGAGCTACGAAGGCAAGACCATCAACAATTCGACCGACCTTGCCATGTTCCTGCTCGAAGAAGGACACGTGGCAACTGTCGGCGGTGACGCCTTCGGCGACCCCGAATGTTTCCGCATGAGTTACGCCACCAGCGACGATAATATTCGCGAAGCAATGCGCCGTATTAAAGAGACACTGGCAAAACTCAAATAAAAAAATGTTAAAGCTATGACAATAGGGTGATTATTTGCCATTATTTGCTAACTTTGCCATGCTGATATAGCATCGAGAGTGGATATAGGCAAGAAACCACTAATACTATTTGAAATAGTGCTAACATAAAAATGAATTTTTTTATTAACCATTTAATAACTTATTAAACTTTACAAAAAATTATGGCAACTACACAAGCTAAAGCGAATCCGAAAAAGTCTTCTGGATTCCAGGGTGTTAAAAATGCGTTCTTTATCATCCTTGTATGTTTTGTACTCGCAGTGCTTTTCTTCAAGTACATCCTTGGTGCACCTGAGCACTTCGTAAACGGTGATCCGACACAGCCGGTTAAGGACGGTAACCTCATGGGTACAGTCTACAAAGGTGGTGTTGTCGTTCCTGTGATCATCACTCTTCTCTTCTCTGTAATCGCTCTCTCTATCGAGCGCTTCTTCGCTCTCCGTACAGCTTTCGGTAAGAGCTCACTCGGTAAGTTCGTTGTTTCTGTAAAGAAGGCTATCACAGCAGGTGATATGGCTAAGGCACAGGAGCTTTGCGACAAGCAGCAGGGTAGCGTAGCTAACGTTGTTGGCGCTTCTATCGCAGCTTACAAGGAGATGGAGGCAACTACAAACCTCAAGCGTGCTGCTAAGGTTTCTAAGATCCAGCAGGCTCACGAGGAGGCTACACAGCTCGAGATGCCTACACTTCAGATGAACATGCCTATCATCGCAACTATCGTTACACTCGGTACTCTTACCGCTCTTTTCGGTACTGTGGTTGGTATGATCCGTTCATTTGCTGCTCTTGCTTCAGGTGGTGGTGGTGACTCACTCCAGCTTTCTGAAGGTATCTCTGAGGCCCTCGTTAATACCGCATCTGGTATTTTGACATCATGGGTAGCCGTAGTCTCATATAACTACTATTCAAACAAGATTGATAAGCTGACATACGCTCTTGACGAAGTAGGTTACACTATTGCTAAGACATACGAAGCAAACCACGCAGACGAGGCTTAATTTTACTAACCCTTTAAAACATTTATCATTATGGGTAAAGTAAAAGTTAAGAAAGCGGATGTTTGGATAGATATGACTCCTATGTCCGACGTGATGGTCCTCTTGCTCACCTTCTTCATGTTGACATCAACATTCGTGAAGAACGAAGCGGTGAAGGTCATTACTCCGGGCTCGGTATCTGAAGTAAAGGTGCCGGAGACAAATGTCTTGACAATCCTCTGCGATAAGGACGGCCGTATCTTCGTTGGAATGGATAATCCAAAGAGAATGGGCGAACTCGTTCAGGGCATGGCAGACCAGTATGGCGTGCAGCTCACTAAGGGACAGATGGAAACTGCCCGCAGTGCTGCCTCTATCGGCGTCGAGATGCAAGACCTTGCATCTGCACTGAACTTGGAGGAAAAATTGAATGAATACCAGGCTACAAAGGGTATCCCTACTGATAGCGTGGACGGTAAGATGAGCCAGTTCCAGGATTGGGTGAAGATGGCTCGCGATAACAACGGTTCGGAAATGAAGCTCGCCATCAAGGCGGACGCAGGCACTCCGTACAAGACCATCAAGAAGATGATGTCGGAGCTCCAGGACATGAGCGAGAACCGCTACTATCTCATTACCGCGCTTAAATCTAATTCGGAGGACTAAGACATGGCAAAGAAAAAAGCAAGCAGACAGAAAAAGATGCAGACCCGCGTGGACTTCACGCCGATGGTGGACATGATGATGCTTCTTATCACGTTCTTCATGCTCTGTACATCTTTGGCTAAGCCTCAGACTATGAACTTAACCATGCCTTCGAACGACGAGAATATCTCTGATAAAGATCGTAACGCTGCTAAGGCATCACAGACTGTCACTATCTACGTGTGTGGTAACGATAAGATCTACCACGTTGACGGTCTGCCTAAGTATGATGACCCGACCTGTCTGAAGGAGACAACATGGGGTCAGAAGGGTATCCGCTCGGTGCTCTTCAACCACATCACCGAAGACGGCTCGCAGCCTGTTAAGGACATTATGATGGCTAAGGACGCTCTTGACAAGAAGAAGCTCGCTAACCCAGCTGCTTATCCAGAGGCAGTGTATGACGCTGAGCTGACTAAGATTAAGAAGGGTGAGCTCGAGACTGGCAAGGTGCCGACAATGACCATCATCATCAAGTGTACTGACGAGGCTTCATACAAGAACATGGTTGATGCTTTGGACGAAATGACTATCTGCAGTATTGGTACTTATGTCATTGACAAGATCAATGAGCAGGATGCTAAGCTTCTGAGCTCAAGAGGTGTCAAGTAAATGACTAATAATTAAAGAAAGGACGAAGAAATGTCAAAAATAGATTTGATATCCAATGAATGGACTGACCTCGTGTTTGAGGGCAGAAACCAGGCATATGGAGCCTATAAGTTGCGCAAAGGCACTGCCAAGCGTAACGTTTGGGCTTTGTTAATCGTAGGCCTTGCTGCAGCACTTCTCTATCTCGGACTTCAGCTTCAGAAAATGGCTGAGGCTAATAAGAAAGTTGAGAACACTCAAGCAGTGGAGCTCGCAAAACTTCAGACTGAAAAGAAGAAAGAGGCTAAGGTTGAGAAGAAGGAAGTAATCAGACAAGAGCCTGAAAAGGTCGTAGAGCAGGTTAAGTCTTCTGTTAAGTTCACCGCTCCTGTCATCAAGAAGGACGAAGAGGTTAAGGAAGAGGACGAGATTAAGCTCGACGAGGTACAGAAGAGCGACAAGGCTGTCGGTGCCTTCACAGTAGAGGGTAACGACGAGGTCGGTGGCGCTGTACTCAAGGCCAAGGAAGACATCGCAGCTCCGGAGCCTCCGAAGCATGTTGAGGAAACCAAGGTCTTCACAGTCGTAGAGCAGATGCCTATGTTCCCTGGTGGCGACGCTGCACTTATGAGCTACCTCGCTAACAACATCCACTATCCGACAGTAGCTGCCGAGAACGGCGTACAGGGTCGTGTTGTTGTAGGCTTCGTTGTTGAACGCGATGGTTCTATCACCGATGTACGCATATTGCGTGGTGTTGACCCGTCACTCGACCGTGAGGCTATGCGCGTGGTTAAGAGCATGCCACGCTGGACTCCTGGTAAGCAGAATGGTTCAGCTGTGCGTGTTAAGTATCAGGTGCCGGTAGCATTCCGCCTCCAGTAATCTTGACGCATACGAACATCTTACATGCTTAGACAGTAAGATTAGCAATAACAACCATCCACGTAGCTTCGGCTTTATACCGGAACTCATGGATGGTTGTAGCTTAAATAAACATTTGTTTGTCGAACATTAGCACCTTGAATAAGCATTCCGACGCAATCGACAATATACTTGAATCGTATTCCGATGCAATCGGCAACCAATATACCCCTAACCACCTTTGCGGCACACGTAGCCAGACACACCCCACGACCCACATGTGGTCCACTTAAAGCGAATGTTATTCTATACATTATATATATTATTGTGTTAAACTATTTGTTTAGATACAACTATGAAAACGAATTTTAAGAGCATCTCCATACTCGCACTGCTTGCAATGACGCTCGTAATGATGTCTTGCGGTGGCGAAAAGAAACGTAAGGACGGCAGAACCGACACCACTACGCAAGGTGAGATAAGCTTCGCGTGTGACGAGAGCTTCAGTCCGATAATCGACGAACTCGTAGAAGTCTATCACATGCAATGCCCGAACACTAAGCTCAAGCCTATCTATACCAACGAGATTGACGGCATCAACATGCTCCTCCAGCAGAAGACATGGCTCACGATCACCGCACGCAATTTCACTCCGAAGGAGTACACATACGTGAAGGACGGCTTGAATATGCTGCCCGAAGCAGTGCGTCTCGCCTACGACGGCATGGCACTCATCTGCAACAATCAGAACCTCGACTCATGTATCACCGTCAACGATATCAAGGCGATACTCTTAGGCAAGAAAACCAAGTGGAGCGAAGTGAACCCAGGCTCAAAACTCGGCGAGATTTGGGTGTGCTTCGACAATCGTAAGTCGAGTGCCGTGAACTACTGTTGCGACTCAATCCTCGGCGGAAAGCCAATCGACAGTCCGAACGTGTTCGCAGCAAAGGACAGTAAGGACGTTATCGACTACGTAGCATCCACCCCGAATGCCATCGGCGTTATCGGTAGCAACTGGCTCAACGACAAGCGCGACTCAACCAATACCACATGGAACAAGGCAATACGCGTAATGTCGGTATCGAAACTCGATAAAGCCACACCATATAACTCATGGAAACCATATCAGGCGTGGCTCCTCAACGGACGCTATCCATTCGTTCGCACAATATGGGCGTTGCTTAACGACCCGAAGCGCGGACTGCCTTGGGGCTTTGCCCACTTCATCGAGTCGCCGAAGGGTCAGCTCATCCTCTTTAAGGCAGGTCTGCTCCCCACACGTGGCGAGATAACCATACGCGACGTGCAGGTACACAACCAATAGTTGTGCTGTGCTAATTAACGTAAACGTATGCTAATACGCACCCCCACGCTTTAAACCAAGAGCGGTAGTCGTACGTCAATGAAATAAACAGAATATTAACATTCAAATTATACAGAACTATGAAAACAATGAAATACCTCGTAGCTGGACTGCTCCTCGCAGGCTTGTCAGTACCAGCAATGGCGCAGACATCACAGGCTGATATCGACGCCATCACAAAAGTGATTGTAGATGCTAAGGGCGACGCTATCGCTACTAAGGATCAGGTAAAGGCTTTCAAGAAGACTTACAAGAAGGACGCTACAGCTATCGCAGCTCTTGGTCGTGCTTTCCTTGAGGCTAAGAACTACCAGATGGCAGAAGAGATAGCTAACCTTGCAATCAAGGCTAACGGCAAGAGCGCTGAGGGCTACATCCTCCTCGGCGATATCGCTTCTGCACAGGACGACGGCGGTAAGGCTGCTGGCTACTATGAGCAGGGTACATACTATGAGCCGGCTAACCCGACATCATACGTAAGATATGCTACAGTGTACCAGAAGGTAGACCCAGACGGAGCTGTCGCTATGCTTGAGAAACTCCGCACTGTGAAGCCCGACTATCCTGTAGATGCTGCTGCAGGTCGTATGTACTCACGCAATGGTCAGTTGAAGTCGGCTATGTCTCACTACGACAAGGTGGCTGACCCGACAACCATCGAGGACTATATCCTCTTCGACTATGCTCTCACAGCGTACGCTCTTGAGGAGTACGACAAGGCAGTAAGCCTAGCGCAGAAGGGTATTCAGAAGTATCCTTACTACGGTTCATTCAACCGCGTTGTGCTCTACGCTTCTGACAAGCAGAAGAACTACCCAACAGCCGTTGAGTATGGTGACAAGCTTTTCGCTGCTACCGACACTGTTAAGTACACAGCAAACGACTACACCTACTACGCTGACGCTTTGCTGAACGTAGGTCGTATAGACGATGCTATCAAAGCTTACAAGCATATCCCAGAGGTTGCTCCTGAGAACAAGGAAGTGAACAAACTCATCTCTGATGCTTACCTCAAGGCAAAGAAGTTCGACGAGTCAGTAGCTGCTTACGAGGCATACCTCGCTGCTAAGGGTGAGGAGTGCACATACAAGGAGTACGACAACTTCGCTGACATCTATCTTGAGCAGTCAGAGGCTGCTGCCGACGAGGCTGCTAAAAAGGCTGCTTTGCAGAAGGCTGCAGACATCTATGGCACTATCGCAGAGAAGTACGACTACGCTGCTGTTTACGCTCTCTTCAAGCAGGCTAACGTGTTCCACGCTATCAACCCTGATCTGAAGGTTGGCTTGGCTATGCCTTACTACAAGAAGCTTGCTGAGAAGATCGAGTCGCTGCCGGAGAAGACAGCTGCCGACTTGAAGAAGCTTGGCACTGCTTATCAGTATCTTGCTGTTCATTACATACAGAACGACAAGGTAGCCGACGCAAAGCAGTGGGCTGCTAAGCTGCTTGAGGTACGTCCTGATGATGAGACTGCAAAGCAGATTATGGAACTGAAGTAATGCTTATTAACTTTTACAAATATAAAAAGGTGAACCAACGGTTCACCTTTTTTCATTTCGATGGCTACCAATGCAAATATTCTGCGCCGGAAGGTGGCACGTAAAAGTTAAAGCAGTTTTAGCTCTGACATCTATTCTAACAAAAGAAGCGCGCCCGAAACGTTCATTCGTTTCGGGCGCGCCGTGTTTATTTAGCTTTTAATACTAAGCTGCTTGATTAGCACTGAGCGAGCTTGCCGTCAGAACCGAGCACCTCAGTGATCTTGTGCTTGTACATCTGCTCCATGAGGTCGCGTGCAGGACCGCAGTACTTACGCGGGTCGAACTCACCTGGTTTGTCGTGGAATACCTTACGAACAGCAGCGGTGAATGCGAGACGAGAGTCAGAGTCGATGTTGATCTTGCAAACTGCAGAAGCAGAAGCCTTGCGGAGCTGCTCCTCAGGAATACCAACAGCGTCAGGCAACTTGCCACCGTACTCGTTGATCATGTCAACATACTCCTGTGGTACAGAAGAAGAACCGTGGAGAACGATTGGGAAACCAGGAAGCTTCACCATAATCTCGTCGAGGATGTCGAATGCCAATGGAGGAGGAACGAGCTTGCCAGTCTTCGGGTCGCGTGTGCACTGCTCCGGTGTGAACTTGTAAGCACCGTGAGAAGTACCGATAGAGATAGCGAGTGAGTCAACGCCTGTACGAGTTGTGAAGTCGATAACCTCCTCAGGCTTTGTATAGTGGCATACTTCAGAAGATACCTCATCCTCTACACCTGCCAATACACCGAGCTCGCCCTCTACAGTTACGTCGAACTGATGAGCGTAGTCTACAACCTTCTTTGTAAGAGCGATGTTCTCCTCGTAAGGAAGTGAAGAACCGTCGATCATTACAGAAGAGAAGCCAAGGTCGATACAGCTCTTGCAAAGCTCGAAGCTGTCACCGTGGTCGAGGTGGAGAACGATCTCAGGATGCTCGCAGCCGAGCTCCTTAGCGTACTCTACAGCGCCCTCTGCCATGTAACGGAGAAGAGTCTCGTTAGCGTAAGCACGTGCACCCTTAGATACCTGGAGGATAACCGGTGACTTCAGCTCTGAAGAAGCCTTGATGATAGCCTGGAGCTGCTCGAGGTTGTTGAAGTTGAATGCAGGGATAGCGTAACCACCCTTGATGGCTCTTGCGAACATATCACGTGTGTTCACCAAGCCCAATTCTTTGTAGTTTACCATAATTGTTTATTGTTTTATGTATAAAAACGTTTGTTTCGTTGTCGGTCTGCCACATTATATAATAATGTATAGCTTTTTCCATTTGCAAAGTTAGCATTTTAATATGTAACGGCAAAAGTTATGCACGTTTTTTTTGCCTCGTATTGTCTTGTATCAATGCAAAAAGATGTTGCTAATCAGTTGGATTCGCTCTGTTTTTCAGTTGTTTTGATACGTAATCTTTAAAATAGCGTTTCATTATTTAAATCTTTGAAACATTTATTTGCTTGATTTTAATATTTTCCCTACATTTGCAATGAATATCAACTATTACATTTACAGCGAATAATAATCTATTGCATATATTAATTAAAATTTATTGAACATGGGAAAAGGTTTTTCTAAACAAAATTGGATGTGGGGTATCTTCGGAGTAGCCGCATGTTCCATGTTGTCGTTTTCCTCCTCGGCTTATGCAGGCACTGCTTTTGCCAATGCCACTGAGGTTCAGCAGCCGTTGCGCGGTAGCATTTCCGTACACGGTGTTGTGAAGGATCAGAACGGAGAGCCAATCATCGGAGCCTCGGTAAAACTGGTGGGCTATAAGGCTGCTACAGTAACAGATATAGATGGTAATTTTGCGCTTCAGGTGATGCCTGGAGGCACGCTTGAGATATCGTATGTAGGCTATACAACCAAGAACGTAAAGGTAGGAGCGAACAATCGCGACATCGCTGTTGTTCTCGAGGAGGACAGCAAGATGCTCAACGAGGTGGTGGCTATCGGCTACGGTACCGCTACCAAGAAGAAGGACCTCTCGGCAGCCGTTGGCGTTGTGAGCAATGTCGACGAGCTTGCAGTGCGTCCTGTCACCTCTACCGAGGGCATGTTGCAGGGTCAGTTGGCAGGCGTTACGGTGTCTGCCGATGGTGGCGACCCTACAGCCGCTCCTAACATCGTGATACGTGGTCAAGGTTCGCAGAACGGTGACAACGTGCTGTGGGTAGTCGACGGAGTGCCGGGTGCACCGATTGCTTCGCTCAACGACATTGAGTCGATCGTAGTGTTGAAGGATGCCGCTTCGGCTGCTATCTATGGTGCGCAGTCGGGAGCAGGCGGCGTAGTGCTCGTCACCACCAAGAAGGCAAAGAAGGGTGCTACATCTGTGTCTTACGATGGTATGGTGGGTGTGCGTAACGCCACTAACCTGCCCAAACCGCTCAACGCTCAGCAAGAGATTGAGATGCGTAAGCGCTCGTTCGCAAACGCCGGACTCCCATTGCCCGACGGTTGGAACGTTGAGAAGAATCCTTGGATTGCAACAACCCGTACCAACTGGATGGACGAGGTGTTCCGCACCGCCTTCTACCAGCGCCACAATGTAGCCATCAGCACAGGTACCGACACCTTCACCAACCGCCTCTCGTTCGCTTACGACAACGACGAGGGCATCATGCGCTACACGTTCAACAAGAACCTTGCGCTGCACTATACAGGCAAGTATCAAATCAATAAGTGGGTATCTATCAGCGAAGACTTCGTTTGGAAGAACACCGAGAGTCGCACCACCGCCACAAACGAGGGCTACACCGGACCTATCCTCTCGGCTATCTACATGCCGGCAAGTGCCACCGTTTACAGTCCGTTTACAAAGAGCGGCTTCGGCGGAACAACAACCGAGGATCCAAAGTACATCGCTACATATGGCAACAACTTCGCCGATGCCCATGGCGACGCTGTTAACCCAATCAACACCCTTTCGTCGAAGAATATCTTCGACCGCACCAACGATGCCTGGTCAACCACATCGTTAGAGATAGCTAACGTAGTGCCGGGCTTGAAGTTTGTGAGTCGTTTCACATACAACCTGCAGTCGAATTTCTACAAAGGCTTCTCGCCACGTCGCGACGAAGTAGGTAAGCCCGACGGCAGCAACTCGCTCACCGAGAGCACCTACCGCACCGACCAGTGGAAGACAGAGAACACCCTTACATACGACAACACTTTCGGCAAGCACACCGTGGGCGCACTCTTCTCTACCACAGCCGATCACTTCAACGTGCGTGGCTTCGAGCTGAACGGCAAGACCTTTGCCGACGAGTCAGATTATCTGCAGTATATCGCTTACGCAGGCTCGGTGTCGGGCAAGGACTATCTCACAGGTCCTGATGCCAACGTGTCACTCATCGGTCGTTTGGCTTACTCTTTCGACGACCGCTACTTCCTCACCGCTTCTTGGCGTCGCGACTACGCTGGTCGTCTGCCTAAGAACAAGAACCACGGCGATTTTCCTGCAGTGACAGCCGGTTGGAAAATCTCTAATGAGGCGTTCTTCCCGAAGACCGACGTTGTGTCGCTTCTGAAGCTCCGCGCTTCTTGGGGTAGAGTAGGCAACCTCGGCTCTATCGGCTACAACTACCGCTCGGCAGTGCTCTCTAAGGACTCATGGCAGGAGCAGGCACAGTATGGCGTTGAGAAGAACCTGCTGTGGGACACATTCATCTACAACTCTATCGCTCTCAACAACAAGCTTACTTGGGAGACATCAGAGCAGTTCGACCTCGGTGTTGACCTCAATATGTTCAACGACCGCTTGGCTATGCAGTTCGACTGGTTCGAGAAGCGCACCTTCGACCTCATCCAGACCCAGTCGATGAACTGGCCTGGCTCTATCGGTCTCGACCCGATGCTCATCAATCAGGGCGAGGTACGCAACCGTGGTATAGAGCTTTCGCTCAACTGGAACGACCGCATAAACAAGGATTGGTCGTACTACGTTGGTGGCAACTTCGCTTGGCTCAAGAACTGGGTTAGCAATATCGGCGTGCGTGATGCCAACGGTAAGCCCGGCGTATGGACCGGCGACGGTTCGTTCCGCAACCTGCCTTACTGCTACCAGGACGCAGAGGGTCAGCCTCTCGGTTCGTTCTACCTCATAAAGAACGGCGGCATCTTCCAGAGCGACGAAGAGGCGGCAGCTTATGTAGACAAGAACGGCAACCGCATCCAGCCCAACGCAAAGGCAGGCGACTTGAAGTTCATCGACTACAACAAGGACGGCAAGATAACCGATGCCGACCGTCAATATTGTGGTTCAGCCACACCAAAGTACACCTTCTCGTTCTCTGCCGGCTTTACGTGGAAAGACCTTACCTTCTCTGCTATGCTCCAGGGCGTGACAGGTGCCAAGGCTATGAACGTAGCCAAGTTTATGACACTTTCTGACGTGGAGGGCAACTTCAACCGCGACTCGCGCATCCTCGACGCATGGAGTGAGACAAACCGCGATTCGGACATTCCGCGCCTCTCAAAGAACGATCCGAACGGCAACTTCTCTACGCCCTCCGACTGGTATCTTGAGAATGCCTCTTACCTTCGCTTGAAGAACGTGACCGTGAGCTACGACCTCACCAACCTCATTCGCAAGAGTGCACACCTCAACTCGCGCAATAGTCGTCTGAGTGTTTACGTAAGTGGCGAGAATCTCTGCACCATCACTAACTACACTGGCATCGACCCTGAGTGTGGCGGATGGGACGCAATGAAGTACCCGGTGGCTCGCACATTCTCATTCGGTGTGAAACTTACTTACTAAAACAACTAAAAAGCAATATCTATGAAAGCAAAATATATATTGGCAGCCGTTTTCTCTGCGGCACTGTTGAGTTCGTGTAGCGACTTCCTCGACGTACAGAAGGAGGGCGATCCGACGACGACGCAATATTTTACTAATGACAACCAGGCGATAGATGCCATCGATGCTCTCTATAGACCGATTCATCAGGAGGGCCTCTTCGGTCGCGAAATCTATTGGGAGCAAGGTGGTGCGTGCGACATCGTTTGGGGTCGTACGCGCAGCTACAACACCCTCGCCACGCTCCAGTACACAGGTGACGAGTCGCCTCTTAAAGGTACATACGAGCGTTTGACAGGTGTTATCTCTCGCGCCAACTGGGTTGTGGAGCAGTTGCTGAAGAAGCAGCATAACACCACTCTCACCGCTGTAGAGACACGCTCGCTCGGTGAGGCGTTCTTTATGCGTGCCTTCAGCCACTTCTATGTTGCTTACCGCTATGGTAACGACAAACAGGGCGTACCGTTTGTACGTTATGAAGACTTCGCTGGCGGCTACGACAACTCTATTCCGAAGCAGCAGGCTACTGTAATGGACAACTACAAGATGATTATCGAAGACCTCGACAATGCCATCAAGTATCTGCCTAATTTCAAGGAATACGACATCGACAACCGCGGACGTGCTCACAAGGCAGCCGCTGTTGCTTACAAGGCTAAGGTGTATGCTTACTGGGCTGCGTTCGACAAGTCGCAGTGGTCGAACGTCATCTCTATGGTCAACTCGTTGGAACAGGACTATGGCCGCGATCTCGCTCCGGAGTTCGCTGATGTCTTTTCTTCCGACTTCTCCAACTATTGGACCAAGGAGTACCTCTTCGGTATTGCAGGCACTGGTGGCGACACACCAGGCGGCTCTGAGTTCCCTGGCGTTATCCTTGAGAATAAGGGTTGGGGCATCTACAATGGTTGGGGTCAGATTAAACCCTCTTATGACATCTTCGAGGAGATGCTGAAGGACGGTGTCGGCAACGCCCGCATCACACGTTCGGTGCTCGAATACGGACAGGAGTTCCAGTTCTTCGGTGAGACACGCAAGTTCTACTCAACCTCAGACGTTGAGTCGGGCTTCATGATCAACAAGTACATGGATCCGTTCAAACACGAGGATGCAACGAAGGAATATGTAAGCTCTAACGGCGATTGGCCTACAGCGCGTGTGAATATGCCGCTCATCCGCTTTGCCGAGATGCTTCTGTTCCGTGCCGAGGCAAACCTCGCGCTCGGTCATGCCGACCTCGCTGCAAAGGATATCAACCGCGTGCGCAACCGCTCGCACCTCACTCCGCTTTCGGGCAACGCCACATGGACCGACCTCTATCATGAGCGCCGTTGCGAGCTCGCCTTCGAGTACAGCGACCACCTCTACGACCTCAAGCGTTGGTTCCACTCTGGCGATGCAGAAATCAAGGCACTTGCTCAGAAGGAGCTGAACGCTCACCCACGTGCTCGCCACTATGCCGAGCGTAGCGACTGGAATAGCACCTTCGTCGTTGGTCCCTACGCCGACTATCTGAACGAAGCTGACCCTGCTGTTAAGCCCGTTGCATACGATGATCATCTTATGGTCTTCCCGTATCCGTCAACGGAGGTTACGAAGTCGGGTGGCTTGCTTCGCCAAAACGATGGCTATTAAAAACTCATTAACCGACGGTTTCAAACACTCGTTAGCCGTCGGTTACTAATACTTATTAAACAAACAAAACTCCGCACAGCAGAATGTTTCGCTGTGCGGAGTTTTTTTGTTTTTTGCGTAATAACTTTATTTTGCGTGATAATTTTACATTTGTTTTTGCGTAATAACTTTACCTTTATTTAGCGTAAAGCATATCGTCAGGCAGTATACGACTACTGTTGTATCTGTCCGTAATCTTTATTTTAAGGCTCTGTCCCATGTAATCCTCGAAGTAGAGTACGCGCATCTCGTGAAAACCCTCGTCGAGTGCCACCTTTCCAGCCACGAACTCCTGACTGTGCGAACCGTCGTTGTCTATAATCTCCTTGCCGTCGATGAACAGTCGTGAGCCGTCGTCGGAAGCGATGTCGAAATAATAGACACCCTTCTTCGGAATCTTTATGTACGAGCGGAAGTCGTAGCCAAAGTGGTCCTCGCTTTGAGCCTCGGTAATGATGAAGTTGTTCAGCACGCCCTCCTTCATCTTCTTACCATTGTTGAAGATGTCGGCAGTCTTCTTGAATTTGCCTTCGTAGTAGGTGTAGTTCACGCCGTGCTTCTTCGGCTTCACGTTCACGGCAGGCAGGTACGGTCCCTCTTCGTCAATCGAGGTGATGCCCGACGGATAATAGAAGGCGAATTCCTTGCCATGCGGCGTAGTCACCCACGAGTCGAAGCGTCTCTCGCCCTCGTACATCTCGATGACGCGACCACCGCGCACCAGTCCGCCGTAAGCATCCGTACCCGTAACACGTCCGTAGGCGAGGCAGATACCCTTCTCCAATCCTATGAACTCGTTGTCGTGGTCGTGACCGACGAACACGCCCATCACGTCCTTACACTCGGCGAACGAAGCGAACATGCCACTATTGATGTCAGCCGAACACACCTCGCCCTCGTCGCATCTGCCCCAGGTGCCTTTGCGGTTCATCAGATTTTTGTATTCGGGCAGCGCGATGTGGAAGAACGCCAACGCAGGTAGCGGTTTGCCGCCGTTCATCGCCGTGTAGTGTTTGCTCTGGTCGCGGTACCAGGCAATCTGCTCGAAGTGAATCCAGTCGTAGTGTCCCAGTTCGTCGGTCTCCGGATAGTTGTTCGAGTCGATGCAGTAGAGCAGCGACTTCACCTTGTCCTTCTCCTTGGAGCCATACACCGGAATGACGTACTGACCGTGCCCCGGTATGCCTTTCGGTCCGTGCGAACCTACGAAGTAAGCCGACTTCAGAAGTATGTCGAATATCTCCTGCTTGCTCATAAACTGCGGTTCGGCATCGTGATTGCCCAGCGTTACTGCGAACGGCATCTTCGCCTCTTCGAATATCTTTATGATAGCCTCCCAGCCCTTCTTGGCAGGATTGGCTGTGACGATATCGCCCGTCAGTATAGCGATATCGGGCTTCTCCTGGTTGAGTACAGACAGGATGGTGTTGCGTGTAGTGTCGCATCCGGGCGATGTAGGGTCCCAGTGGATGTCGGTGAACTGCACCACCTTGAACTTGCCGTCCTTGAAGTGAAACTGGTGTTGAGCGAATGTCGTTCCCACAATAAGCAAGAAGAGCAATGAGAGTAATAGATTTTTATTCATTCCCTTTTTATGTTTTAACGAATTAATTCTGAATGTCAACCAAAGTAAATCTTCAGTACACTGCAAAAATATAGAAAAAAACGCAATTATGTCTCGCAATGTTAAGAAAACTTTCCTGTTCACAAAAATAATTCTTACCTTTGTCTACGACCTGACACAGTCGTGTTTGTATAGCAATAAATGAGCAATCTATAATAGAACAGTATGAAAATAAAGAAAGCATTAGTCATAGCAGCCCTCGCCCTCTGCGTGCAGAGTGCCAGCGCACAGTACAACATGCCCACCCAGACCTTCACATACGACAAGCCATACGCCGTTGAGAAGATCGCGACGCCGAAGGGCAAGAAGGTGAAGAACGTGATATTGATGATTGGCGACGGTATGAGCCTCATGCACGTCTACACCGCATGGACAGCCAACCGCGGCAAGTTGTGGCTTGAGAACGCCACCGCCACAGGTCTGTCGAAGACGTGGGCAGCCAACAAGCTCGTCACCGACTCCGGCTCGGGTGGCACATCGCTCGCTACGGGCGTAAAGACCAACTACCATGCCGTAGGTGTAGACACAGAAGGCAAACCAGTGCCCTCGCTCGTTGACGTAGCGAAGCAGCTCGGCAAGGATGCGGGCATCGCAGTCACATGCCGACTTTGGGACGCTACGCCATGCGACTTCTGCTGCCATAACGTCGACCGCGACAAGGAGGAAGAGCTCGTCGGCGACTATCCTACAAGCGGTGTCGACTTTGTGTTCGGCGGTGGAGCGGAGAAGTTCACCAACCGCAAGGACGGACGCAACGTCTTCAGCGAGCTTACGCAGAAGGGCTATCACGTGTCGCGCTCGCTCGACGACTTCTTCGCATACGATAAGAACAGCCGTGTCTTTGCCGTGCCTTACGACAAGGACACTCCACTGCCCGACGAGCGCGGCGACATGCTCGCGCGTGCGTCGATGAAGGGCATCGAACTGATGAACCGCAACAAGAAGGGCTTCTTCATGATGATCGAAGGCTCGCAGCTCGACGACTACGGCCACTTCAACCAGCTCGATATGCTGATGAAGGAGACGCTCGACTTCGACCAGACCGTAGGCAAGGTGATGAAGTGGGCTGCTGAGGACGGCGAGACACTCGTCGTGGTAACAGCCGACCACGAGACGGGCGGACTCACGCTCGTCAACGGCGACAAGAACGAGGGACGTGTAGAGTGCTGCTTCTCTACACGCGACCACTCTGGCGCTATGGTTCCGGTCTACGCGTTCGGTCCGGGCGCAGAACACTTCACCGGCATCTACGAGAATACCGACGTGTTCAAGCGCATCAAGCAGCTGCTCACATACGGAGTAATCAAGTAATATACAAATAAGATGAAGAAAGCGATATTAACCCTTACAGCCTCGCTCTTTGCGGTGCTTGCGCCGGCTCAGAACCTCATCTCTTCCGGCTCGCCGCTCTACAAGCTGCCTTACAAAAACACGTATGTAATGCAGACACTCGTGGCAGAGAACACGTTCCGCACGGCAAAGGTAGAGAAGCCGAAGCCCGGCACCTTCGAACAGGCACGCAAGGTGTTGCCCTCGCCCTATTGGGAGGGACACCCGAAGGAGATAGAGATGTACTGGAAGGCGTGGCAGATAGGACTGAAGAACGTCTGTCAGCCGCTCGAAGACTCGGGCTTCGTCACCTCATACATCTCACCCGCCTATAACGGCAACATCTTCATGTGGGACGATGCGTTCATCACGATGTTCTGCCGCTACGGCGACCGCTTCTTCCCATTCCAGAAGACGCTCGACAACTTCTACGCTAAGCAGCATCCCGACGGATTTATCTGTCGCGAGATACGCGCCGACGGCTCCGACTGCTTCGGTCGCTACGACCCCACATCTACCGGTCCGAACCTGCTGCCGTGGTCGGAGTGGCTTTACTACACGCAGTTCGGCGACGACAACCGTCTGAACAAGGTGTTCCCCGTGCTTGCCGCCTACTACAAGTGGCTCAAACTCAACCGCACCTGGCGCAACGGTACCTACTGGAGCAGTGGATGGGGTACGGGCATGGACAATATGCCGCGCGTGCCCGAGGGCTACAACACTATCTATAGCAACGGTCACATGATATGGCTCGATGCCTGTCTGCAACAGATAATGGTGGCGAACATACTGCTGAAGATGGGCTTCTATCTTGAGCGCTGGCAGGAGATAGAGGAGTTTGAGGACGACATAAAGAATCTCTCGGCGTACATCAACAAGAACATGTGGAGCGAGCGCGACGGCTTCCTTTACGACCAGTATGCCAACGACTCGCTCTCTACGACGCAGGGCATCTATGCTTATTGGGCTTTGCATACCGATGTGCTGCCCAAGCAGCGCCTCGACCGCCTCGTGGAGCACCTCGACGACACTTGCAAGTTCAATCGCCCGCACCGTGTGGCGTCGCTTGCTGCCGACAACCCGAAGTATAAGGCTAACGGACGCTACTGGGAAGGTGGCGTATGGCCCGGAACCAACTATATGGTTGTGTCCGGACTTGTGGAGAAGGGCTATCGCCGACTGGCTCACGACATCGTGATGAACCATTACAACAATGTGCTGAAGGTGTACCGCAAGACGGGCACGTTCTGGGAGTATTACGCTCCGGAGGATGCTGCGCCGGGCTTCATGGCTCGCAAGGACTTTGTCGGCTGGACCGGTCTGCCGCCAATCGCTGACCTTATCGAGTACATCTTCGGCATACGTGCCGACATACAAGACTCGCACGTTACGCTCGACGTGCAGCTGCTCGATGCTTACGGCATCGACCGCTATCCGCTCGGTGCCGACGGCAATATCTCGTTCAAGGTGGCTAAGCGCAACTCTGTCAACGAGAAACCAAAAGTAACTATTAACACCAATATCCCGTTCAAGCTGACGCTCATCTGGGGCGATGGCGAGAGTGTGGAGAAGGAAGTAGCCGTAGGCAACAACGCAATCTGATTGCGTTGTTGCCTGCGGTGTTGAGACGGTGATGTGTTGAGATGGTGACATATGTAATGTTGATGTGTTCATCTCACCACCTCACCATCCCATCACCACCACAACATATCTCAACATCTTATCATCTCACCACCTCAACATCTCACTATGCTTACAAAAATGATATTCGCCACACTTCTGCTCTTTGTGCTTTCAGCCCTCAACGGCTATGCGTCTGAGAAGAAGCGAGAGGCAAACTGCACCGTCGTCATAGCAGCCGACCTGCATTTCGACCTGCCACCCGAGACCGACCAGTTTCACCATGTGCTCGCCATCAATGCGCTCGGCGACCAGCGTCGCATCGACGGAGTGATACTCGCCGGCGACCTCTTCGACAAGTCGCATCCGAAGATACTCGACCTATACCGGCAGCGTTGGGAGCGTGGACCAGGCTACCGTCAGATTCACTACGACACTTACCCCACGTTCGGCAACCACGACATCTCGCCCGAAAGCGGCAGACCGGAGCAGAACCGCATTGGCATGGAGTTCAACCTCCATTACCTCGACTCTACGCTGCTCGACATGAAGCAGGCTGGACGCATACTGAACATCCACCGCTCGTCGCGTTCCTACTCGTTCGACATCGGCGGCGTTCACTTCGTGTGCGGACAACTCGCTGCTGGCGACACCACCTACTGCGAGAGCAACATGCAGTGGATTGCCGACGACCTGAAGAAGTACGCTTCCGACGGTAAGCCCGTGGTCTACGTGCAGCACTACGGCTTCGACGCGTGGGCATTGGAGTGGTGGACGGAGGAGCAGCGCACGCAGCTCTTCGACATTCTTGAGCACTATAACCTCGCTGCGTTCTTCGTCGGTCATACCCACACCAAGTCGGTTCAGCACTATCGTGGCTACGACATCCATCAGGTGAATAACGCCTGGCGCGACGATGACGGCAACGCTTCGTTCGATGTGCTGCAGATAAAGGGCAAGCGTGTCACGGTGGAGACCTACGAGGTGCTCGATGGTAACGGCAACTTCAAGCGGTTGTGAGATTTTGAGGTGTTGAGATGTTGAGATGTTGACATTACCCCACATATCTCACCACATCACCATCTCACCACATCACCACCTCACCATCATAAAAAAGACGATATATGAAGATACTATTGATAGGCGAGGCGAGCTTTCTTCACAATACACTGAAGAAAGGACTCGTAGAGCGTGGACACCGCGTGCTCACTATGTCCGACGGCAACGGATGGCACGATGCTCCGCGCGACATCGACCTGCGCCGCGACGGGCGTTGGGGCAAGTTCGGAGGTTTGTGGGTGGTGTGGCAGTTGCTGCGCCATCTACCGCAACTGTGCGGCAACGACGTGGTGCAGATACACAACTATCAGTTCGTGCCGCTCATGTATCGCTGGAACACGCTGCTGCTGCGTTTCCTCAAGCTCACCAATCGCTGCGTAGTGAAAGGCTGCTTCGGCGACGACCCACAGATATTCCGTCGCCAGGCGCAGGGCGTACCTGCCTATTCCGACACCTATTGGAGCGGACAACTGCAGAACACCGACCAGCATCGCGACCGCATCGCTGAAGTTGTTGAGCACGGTGCTGAGGCTTCGTGGCGTAAGACGACAGCCATGGCTGATGCCCTCGTGCCCTGTCTCTACGAGTATTGGCTCGACTACAACGAACCGCCTTACGCTGCCAAACTCCATTACATACCGCTGCCGATGGAGTGTGAAAAGATGGTGAGATGGTGTGATGGTGAGATGGTGAAATGTGTGTGTAATGACACCCCCTCTCACCCCAATGACTCTCACCCCAACGACTCTCAACTCCCAACAAATCTCACCACCTCACCATCTCACCACCTCACCATCCTTATAGGTCTTCAGCCCAAGCGCGACTTCATGAAGGGTGCAATGAAGATAGCCATGTTCGTGGAGGAGGTGGCGCGTCGCCATCCCGGCAAGGTGCAGATTAAATACGTAGAAGGAGTGCCTTACGACGAGTACATGCGTCTGCTTGCTGAGGCTGACGTGCTCGTCGATCAATTATACAGCTACACCCCGTCGATGAACTCGCTCGCGGCAATGGCACGCGGAACGGTTGTCATAGGTGGAGGCGAAGAAGAATACTATGAGTTTATTGGCGAGGATACGCTGCGCCCGATCATCAACGTGCGCCCCGATCTACCCGACGAGGAGAACATCGCGACGATTGAGCGCGCCCTCTTCACCGACGGAACACTCGAAAGAATGGCGCAAGAGAGCATACAGTTTGTTCATAAGTATCACGACTACCGCCACGTAGCAGAGCAGTACGAACAATTATATCGCTCACTGCTTGCCAAAGGTTAAATGGTCAACAATGCCTAACCCACTATTTATTGTCGGTTGCTACGGCTTCTGCCAGTGACAAAAGGTATGTAGCGGTAGATTGTCCATGTAAGGATTGTAGAGACAATAAGTACAATAGCAAATGCTACGAACACCCTTACATGGCTATTGTTGTAATAGAAACCGACATGCGCAGCTAATTTGCTGACAAGAAGCGGCACACCACCACACAGGAAGTAATAAACGAGTGAGTGCTTTCCTATCCATTCGAGCATTCTACATGATGGAAGATTACGGAATAGTCCGAACATAGCGAGGCAACCAATTACTACGTTTGCTGCGAATACTACGTAGTTGCTGATGTTGATGTGCCATATAGTCAATGTTATGTCTGCCCGTACTACATAAATCTTTAAAAACACAAATGCCAATAGACACACCACTATCCACTTGATGTCGTTTCTTATGTTCGGCTCGTATTTATGATAAGCATAACCGATTAATAGAAATAGCATCGCCATCAGCGCATTGTCTATCTGCCAGAAACAATAGCTTGTGACAGTCGAGAGCCAAATAGATGCTATAAATGTAGTTGTGCACACCGCAAGCATCCATTTTATGTTTCCCTTTACTATTTTCAATGTGGAGATAAACAGTATTTCAGCGACAGCAAGTGCCGCCACAAACCACGAAGCCTGACCGGTCAATATATTTGTTGTTATACCTATAAGGTCTAACTCTCTGCCATTAGCTACGGCTTTTGGGATTGCCATTGCTGTTGTGAATATGAAATATGGTATGATCAGTGTTCGTAATATCGATTTTATCTTGTGTTTTACGCAAACTTCTCCGTTAGGTTTGTAGATGAAGTATCCTGATATGATGAAGAATAGGTACAACGCATCCGTTACATACAAGTCTGTGATTATTGCATTCTTACCAATATAATATGTCTCTGTATGATCATATAGTATTGCCACCATACAGAGTCCTCGTAGGTTGTCAAGCCAATGTATTCTGTTTTGCATTTCCGTTATTTACGCTTTTGAGATAAATTCCAACAACTCTATCCACTTGCTGAACACGTTGTTTTTGAAATACTGTTTGCCCACTTCGAACGCATTCTGTCCGTACTTCTTGCGCATATCCTCCGAACTCATCATTGTGCAGAGTGCCTCACTGAACGCCTTGCAGTCGTCCTGCTCCACGATGATGCCGTTGACGCCGTTCTGCACAATATCAGCCGCACCGAACTTAAAGTTGAACACAACAGAAGGCAGACCGCACGCCTGCGCTTCGATGAGCGTCATCGGCTGACCCTCATAGCGCGACGACATGATGTGCAGACTGTATTCTGGGTAGACATCCATTATGTTGTTCGAGCGTCCGCAGAGCGTGATATAGTCGTTCAGACACAGCTGGTCTATTTGTTCTTGCAGCTTGTCGTGGAGCGACCCCACACCGTATATGTCCAGATGCCAGTCGGGATGCTGTTCTGCCACCCGTTTCCAGCAGTCGATGAGCATGTCGAATCCCTTTTGATCCTCCAGTCTGCCCACAGCTATCGCCTTCTTCCGACCATAGTCTGCCACGCTGCGTTTCGGCTGCTCAATGAAGTTGGGTATCAGTTGCACGTTCCTGCCGTCTCCGAAAGCGTGCATGTCGCCCTTCGTGAGGCAGATAACGGCATCGGCGCTGCGCTTCGTGAGCCAGAACAACTGCTGGTACGGATTGAACGGACGCGCAAGATGCGACTCGTACACACGCTTTGCCTTCGTGCGACAGAACGGAAGAAGCAGTGCGCCGAGCGTTGTGGTGAAGAAGATGATATCGGGGTTGAGCTGCTTCACAGCCTTGTTGAGTCGGCTTGCAGCACGTGCGAGCGTCGCCAACCTACTTGCGAGTGTCGCAATGCGTCTGTGGCTTTTCGTGGCGAACGGCACGTCGAGTCTCACGAACCCTATGCTCTTGTCGAGACTATACAGCACGGGTCGCTCGTCCTTGTACACAGACACTATCGTCACATCGTGCCCGTACTTCGTTGAAAGCTCGTTGGCCTTCAGCGAGACAATGCGTTCTACACCGCCGTTCTCGGCGAAATCCTCAACAATATATACTATCTTCATAATCTTATCGGCTTAATGTTTTGAACAAACGGCACGTCATTCGCAGACCAATCGTGTCTACGAGCAGCGCCTTCAGCGAGTCTTTCCACGTGGCGTAACCCCATATGGCAATGCGTTGAGGCTTCAGAAGTATGGTTTCTGTGCGGCGGAATGTGTATAGCTGCGCCGTCAGCATGTCCATGTACAGGCGGTGCCAGCGCCGTCTGCGCGTGTCGATACCCAGCTCTCTTACGAGTGTCAGCTGTGCTTCGAGCAGCGATGTCAGTCCGTTTGCTTTGTCCTTCGCCGCTATGCCCTCCGTATTGTAGTGGTAGATGTAACGTCCGTGGTTGACGGTAGCTATGCACGGGCGCTGCTTTATCAGTTCGATGTGCGTCAGCATGTCCTCAAACTTCTTTCCAATCGGGAACCTTACGTTGTCGAACAGTTCGCGCTTGAATATTTTGTTGCAAACCCAGCAGTGCTCCGTACCCTTGTAGGCGAGCCAGTCGAGCGCATCGTCGAAGACATGTTCGCCAGGACAGAACAGCGTTTCGTCGGGCAAACCAGGCTTCTGCAGCATTGTGAATTCGATGATGTCGTATTCGGCATGTTTGGCGAGCGCATCGAGCAGCGGCGCATACGTATCAGCCGCCACCTCGTCGTCGCTGTCCACGAACGTTACGTATCTGCCCACGGCATGTTGCAGTCCGAAGTTGCGTGCGTCGGAGAGTCCGCCGTTCGGTTTGTGGAAGCTGCGTATGTTGGCGTGCTTAGCCGCATATTCGTCAGCTATTCGTCCGCTCTCGTCGGTCGAACCGTCGTCGACGAGCAGCAGTTCGCAGTCGCTGATGCGCTGCGCAAGCACGCTGTCTACGCATCGGCACAGCGAGTCTGCCACATTATATATAGGTATTATTATGCTCAGAGTCATAGATTACGTTTTTTCTGTTGCGTATTGAGATAAGGCTATCTTATTCCGGTTTTCAGTTTGACGATATTCTTAAGCGTGTGCCAGCGGAACGAAAGTTTCTGCCAAAGCGAGTAATTGCTTCCCTTGCCGTTGCACGATGTAGCCGCGTCGTGTCGGCGGAACAACAGCAGTCGGTCGTCGATGAAGTGCAACGAACCGCAGAACGCTGCCACGTTGCCGATCCAGATGTCGTGCATCGGGATGTCGGTAGGGAAGGGCAGTGCCTTGCTCAGCACCTCACGCTTGAACGCCATGCAACAGCCCGTATAGCCATTGCGCCAGAGAAGATTCGAGAGCCGTCCGCGCCTTACGTGCATCAGTTGGAAGAGCGACTCGCTTGTTGTGTTCAGAAGGCTGTCCGTAACCCTCGCGTCGCTCACTACGCAGTCGCACTTCTGCAGTTCCTCCACACATCTTCTCACCTTGCCCTCAAGCCATACGTCGTCCTGGTCTGCAAGAAAAATGTATTCGCCTTTGGCATTGCGCAGTGCCCACTCGAAGTTGAGCGTAGGCGAGTGGCGTTGCGGTCCGTCGACGATGCGTATTCGGTGGTCGTTAAATCTGCGCACAATGTCTAAGGTTCCGTCCGTAGACCCGTCGTCGCTCACCACCACTTCGTCCTCGGCTGAGAGTTGCTTGAGTATCGATGCCAACTGCTCGGCTATGTATCTTGCGCCGTTGTATGTAGCGATGCAAATAGAAATCATATACATCGTGAGTTAGTTGATGATGGCTATCTTGCACACAGTGCCTTTGCTGCCGTCTTCTGTGGCTGTCTCCACCATGTAGATGCCGCTCGCCACGCGCTTGCCCTTCAGGTCGCATCCGTTCCAGCGGTACGAACCGCCAGTGCTTCTGCCTTGGTTGACGAGAGTGCCGTTGGTTGTGACAATCTTCACGTCGGCGTTATAGCTCAGTCCGACGATGGTTATGTCGCCTGTGTAGTCGGGCGTAACGGGGTTGGGGTAGGCATATACGTTGTCCTTGGTCATCTTCTCGTTCGGGGTGGTGGCATCGCTTTGATAAGAGCACAGACCTTTGTCGGTGGCAAAATATACTGTGCTTGAGTTAGGGTCGACAAGTACGTAGTGTACCGTGTTCGACAGCAGTGGCGAGTTGTCGGTGGTGAAGTGCTCGACCTGCGTGTTGCAGTCGTCGCTGATAAGGAACACTCCATTAGACGTTGCTATCCACTTGCGGTTGCCGCCGTCGACGGCGATGCATCGTGTCTCTACGTTAGAGAGCAGATAGTCGGCGAGGTTCGTTCCGTCGTTGCGCGGCACCTTGTGTTGTGTCACCCAACCGCCACCATTCTTCACGTCGTTCGGCGTCATATACAGCGGTCCCGCCGATGTCGACAGCCAAATATTTTTGTTCTTGTCCTCCGTTACATGAAACAGATAGTATGGCTTCAACGTAGTGTTGTCCTCGTTTGTGAATGTTGGTCCGCCTGCGTCGTACAGCTTGTTGTTCTTGTAGTCGTAGGCAAAGAGTTTCGTCTCCTCCCAGTAGCTGTTCACGAACCACATGTAGCCGTATGTCGGACTCAGAAACAGCTCCTTCACATCCCAAGCGTTGTCCTTCGTCAATCCGATGTTGTTCATCACGCTCCACTCGCCGTCCTTGCCAAGCATTTTCAGCGGATTTGTAATCTGACTGTTCAGCACCCACAGATTGCCCGTAGGGTCGTACTTCACGCCGGTTGCCATGACATAGTTCTTGCTCTTGTCGGCTGTAGCCGACTCGAGCGGACTATTGTCGCGGTTGTAGCACTTCACGAACTTGCCGTCCTGAAACTCGTACAGACCGCTCTTGGCGCCCACCATCACGTGACCCTCCTTCAGCGGATCGAAGTCCATGCACAGATAGTCGACGTTCTTATGTCCGAGTTGTGCTTCTGTAGGTTGCTCGAAGTGGCTCCATGTAGTGCCGTCCCATACATGCACGTCGCCAGGCAGATTGCCGTTTGTTTCCTGACTGAAAAGTCCGCCCACGGCATATATCTTTCCGTTGTGATTGTAGAGTCGGTAGAAGTTGTTCGATGCCGGACCTTCGGGCAGCACACCTTCTGTTTTGTATGTGCGTTTGCCATCGGCATCTACGGTGTAATACGTCAGTTTGCCGTCGGCAGTCTTTGTCCACCAGAGGTTTGTCTGTTTGTCTTGCACGTTTGTGCGATTCTCGCGCAGCGTCGTAAATCCGTCCTCGCGCACCCAGCGACTCTTGTCGAGCAGGTTGTCGGTGAGCTTGCAGCGCAGGCGTCCGCGCTCCTTCGACTCTGCGTAGAGGTACCCGTTCTTCACGTACGTGTAGCTCACGTCGGTGTCGAGTTGGTATGTGTCCATGATGGCACCGTCGCGCGTGTTCAACTTCACCACGCCGAATGCTGTAGCGAGATAGGCGTATGGACCGTCGAAGTCGATGTGGTTGATGGTCTTGTTGTCTGTCATCGACTTTCGGTAGAGGTCGGGCACGTTGATAACGTCGCCATTGGCAGACAGCAGGTCGATGTTCGAGTTTGTGTAGACCACAACCAAGCACTTTCCTGCCTTCGACCATCCGATGTGGCTCACCTCTACGTCTGACATTACGCCTGCTTTGTCGTACGTTTGCACATCTCCGTCCGTGATGTTGTAGGAGAACACTGCCCCCGAGGCGAGCACAAAACATATGTTGCCGACAGGCTCAATCTCGGTTATGTTGCTGTAACTGGGATAGATTGTCCAGCGGGCTTTTGCGCTGTCAGCCCACGCCGTGAGCGTAGCCGTTAGTAATATAGCGAGTGAAATTATTGCTTTCATGTGTTTAATTGTTTATAATAAACAACGTATGTGCGCGTTGTTTATTGTGTATTTCGGCTGAAATTGCTAACTTTGCAATGACGAAGTATATTATAGACATTATCTACAATAACTAAAACAAACAAATATGAGCAAGAGAAAACTATTCACCGCCGTGCTCGCACTCGCTTCCGTGTGTGCAGGCACTGCCAAGACCTACGAGCCGGTTGACTACGTCAGCACGCTTGTCGGATCGGAGTCGAAGCACTCGCTTTCTACGGGTAATACCTATCCGGCTGTGGCTATGCCGTGGGGTATGAACTTCTGGACTCCGCAGACAGGAAAGATGGGCGACGGCTGGACATACACCTATTCTGCCGACAAGCTGCGCGGTTTCAAGCAGACCCACCAACCGAGTCCGTGGATTAACGACTACGGTCAGTTTGCCGTTATGCCTGAGGTCGGCGCACCCGTGTTCGACGAGGAGAAGCGTGCGTCGTGGTTCTCGCACAAGGCAGAGGTGGCTACACCTTATTACTATCGTGCGTATCTTGCCGACTACGATATCGTCACCGAGATTGCGCCCACGGAGCGTGCTGCCATCATGCGCGTTACGTATCCCGAAGCAGAGCAGGCGAGCTTCGTAGTGGATGCCTATGACGATGGTTCATACGTGAAGGTGCTGCCCGAGCAGAATATGGTTGTGGGCTATACTACAAAGAACAACGGCGGCGTGCCCGAAAACTTCAAGAACTACTTCGTTCTGAAGTTCGACCGTCCGTTCGCATATACATCCGTAGTTGTGAACGGTGAGATAAAGAGTGGCGAGCTGGTGAGCCAGTGCAACCACGCCGGTGCCATCGTAGGCTTCAAGACAAAGCGCGGCGAGCAGCTCAACGTGCGCATCGCCTCGTCGTTCATCTCTGAGGAGCAGGCTGTAGAGAACCTCAAGGAACTTGGCAACGACGATTTCGACGCTGTGAAGGCTCGCGGACGCAAGACATGGAACGACGTGCTGGGCAAGATAGAGGTGAAGTCGCAGGATATCGACCACCTCCGCACGTTCTATTCGTGCCTCTACCGCTCGGTGCTCTTCCCACGCTCGTTCTACGAGAAGAATGTGCAGGGCGAAATCGTACACTATTCGCCGTACAACGGCGAGGTGCTGCCCGGCTATATGTTCACCGACACCGGCTTCTGGGATACCTTCCGCTGTCTCTTCCCGCTGCTCAACGTGATGTATCCGTCGATGAACGAGAAGATGCAGGCTGGCTTGGTGAACGCATACAAGGAGAGCGGATTCCTGCCCGAGTGGGCTTCGCCGGGTCATCGCGGCTGCATGGTGGGCAACAATTCGGCGTCTATCGTGGCTGACGCTTACCTCTGCGGACTGAAGAACTACGACGCAGAGAAGCTTTGGGATGCTGTGGTGCATGGCACAAAGGCTGTTCACCCGACGGTTTCGTCTACCGGCCGTCTCGGCTACGAATACTACAACAAACTGGGCTACGTGCCTTACGACGTGAAGATAAACGAGAATGTGGCTCGCACACTCGAGTATGCTTACGACGACTGGTGTATATATCAGTTCGGCAAGCAGCTGGGCAAGTCGAAGAAGGAGCTTGAGCCGTTCCGCAAGCGTGCGTTCAACTACCGCAACGTGTTCGACAAGGAGACCAATCTCATGCGCGGTCGTCTGAAGAACGGCGAGTTCCAGAAGCCGTTCTCTCCGCTGAAGTGGGGCGACGCCTTCACCGAGGGCAACGCTTGGCATTACACATGGTCGGTGTTCCACGACCCGCAGGGACTTATCGACCTCATGGGTGGCAAGCAGGTGTTCAACCAGATGCTCGACTCGGTGTTCAACGTGCCGCCATTGTTCGACGATAGCTACTACGGCGCTGTTATCCACGAGATTCGCGAGATGCAGATTATGAACATGGGCAACTACGCTCACGGCAACCAACCCGTACAGCACATGATTTACCTCTACGGCTACTCGGGCGAGCCGTGGAAGACACAGTACTGGATTCGTCAGACTATGGACCGCATGTACAACGCCAACCCCGACGGCTACTGCGGCGACGAGGACAACGGACAGACCTCTGCGTGGTATGTGTTCTCGGCAATGGGTTTCTACCCCGTATGCCCAGGTTCTGGCGAGTATGTGCTCGGCGCACCGCGATTCGACGAGATGACGCTTCATCTGGAGAACGGCAAGAGCGTAAGCATCAAGGCATGCAACAACGAGGACGAGAACTGCTACGTGAAGGCACTGCAGCTCAACGGCGCTCCATACACCAAGAACTACGTTACGCGCACCGACCTTATGAACGGTGCACAGTTCGTCTACGATATGGCTTCGGAGCCTAACAAGCAGCGCGGCACGGCTGAGAGCGATGCTCCGTACTCGTTCTCGAAAGTGAAGAAATAATTTTTTTCGCTTCAATTTACGGTTGTCTGTAGAAATGTATGGTTGCTGAAAAAATCTACCATATCTTCCAGAACCGCCGTAACCTTCATATTATAAACCATTTAAAGGCTGGTAGATTTCCTCGAAAACGGGAAATCTACCAGCCTTTCTTCCATCCATCTACCATCCGTTTTCCTGCTTTTTCGTAATTTTCAACTCTCAACTCTCAATTCTCTTTTTGTGCTTGCTCATTTCGCCATTTTTTAGTAATTTTGCACTCCGTTTGCCGCAATTCCTGGCAGACAGCACCCGAAAAGATTAAAGGATAACATTGTAAAGCATATATGACAAGCAGTAAAAACACACACGCCTCGTCCGCTTGGACTGAGGTCGAATACTCGACTCGCTGCATGAACCCCTACATCAGCAGTCCGATCTACGTACCCGAAGAAACATCTTATTTTCTCTGCCGCGCTGATGGCACACGTCAGCAGTGCCGCCTCTCGTTTGTGGTGTTCCGCGCCGACGGAGCCGATGCCGACGATTGGGAGGACGACCCGATGGTGGGCAGTCTCGACATCTGCGTGCTTGGCGACGGCGATGAGGAGGTGCAGCCGGTAGAGGCGGTGTATCTCGGCATCTCGCCCGACCGCTTCCTCTCTGTAGTGCGCGAGGACGAGCAGGAGATTGTTTTCGACTTCACATGGCGACAGGGCACCATAGAAATCGACCGTGCGCAGGAGACCGACGAGGGCTTCGTTGTACGTAAGGACGACTTCGGCGACGACGGCATCGTCTGCCGACTCACTCCGCGCAAGGGCAATCCGTTCACGCTGCGCCTGCAGATACCATACGTGGGCTTCTCGCTCCTCGATGCCGACGGCAATAAACTCTCGGGCGACCTTGAGATAGCGCACAGCGACATCCACAACTACTCGTACGCTTTCGTGGGCGACCACTCTAACGACCGCTTCCAGATAGCACTCGACGAGGGAAAGCTCAACTATATGTGCGTGCTCAACGACGACAACCGACTCTCGGTGCGCGATATGCGCAACCGCATGGCTCTCGTGAAGGAAATCGACCTGCAAGGCTCGCTCAGCGACCTGCTCATGGGGGCTCACTCGGTGCTCGTGAAGAACAAGATGATGCGTTGGCGCATCGCTCTCACCGGCGACGAGGTGGAGGGTGCCGATACTGTGGAACTCACCGGTGTGGCTCTCGCACGCTTCGCCTTCGAGCAGTTCAGTGCCGAGGAGAGCGTTGACGAGGACATGCTTGCGCAGCGACTCATGCACATGGAGCAGCACCTCGGCTTTCAGTGGTACTGGCTTAGTGATGCCGACTGGAGCCACGAGAACCTCGACGGGCTCATTGATATGGACGGTCTCGATGCTGACCCCGAGAAGATGATGCGCCAGGCGCTGCTCTTCAATCGCTACGAGGCTTTCATGCAGCGTCTCGCAGCTTTCTCCTACATCTCGCAGAAACCAATACAGGGCGACCAGCTCCAGGCGCGCAACAACAAGCGCAAGATAGCACGCTGCGTGCGCCACATACTGGCTCACCGTGCAGGCGAAGCCAACATCTGGGAACTCGACGATGAGGCTCGCCGCGAGATAATCCACTTCCACAACACGTTCCACCGCGAGTTTGCTGCTGCCTTGGAAGCATAGAATAGCAAGACTCTGCATTTGTTGGTTTCGCGTAGCTACTGGCTCGCGCACCTTTATATCTGATTATATTATTGCCACGCTGCGACAACGATGTTGCCGTAGCGTGGCAATGTTGTTTTAGTAGCGTGGCAACATTGTTTTAGTAGCGTGGCAATATTTTTTAAGCAAAAAAGCTATTGTCCGTTAATTTCTTGAACGACCCAAGGGAGTGATAAACTTCTTTAATACTATTAACTTCTGAACTTGCGAAAGTTCAATTAATTAACAAGTTCCCCAAGAAAAGTGTGGTGTTTATGCGAAAGTTCCCCAAGAAAAGTGTGGTGTTTGTGCGAAAGTTCACCAAGAAAAGTGTGGTGTTTGTGTGAAAGTTCCCCAAGAAAAGTGTGGTGTTTGTGTGAAAGTTCCCCAAGAAAAGTGTGGTGTTTATGCGAAAGTTCCCCAAGAAAAGTGTGGTGTTTGTGCGAAAGTTCACCAAGAAAAGTGTGGTGTTTGTGTGAAAGTTCCCCAAGAAAAGTGTGGTGTTTGTGTGAAAGTTCCCCAAGAAAAGTGTGGTGTTTGTGCGAAAGTTCCCCAAGAAAAGTGTGGTGAATGCTAAAATATATACGAAAAAGCGGCTGCTGGAAACGTTTCGTTTCCGGCAGCCGCTTTTACTTTTCTTACTTAAAATGCTATGCTTAGGGTGCGTGGTATGGGCAAGATGCCCATACCTCCTATCTTTTTACTTTTAAAAGCAGAGCGTTTTACTTTTTTACTTTTAACCTTTACTGCACAACGTACTTCTTACCGTTTACGATGTAAATGCCCTTGTTGAGTCCGTCGAGGGCGCGGTCGGCATCGTTGGTAGTGCGCACGAGTGTGCCGCTGATGGTGTAGATGCGTACCGGGCGCGGAGTGGTGGGCGCGTTGACGGTGATGATCGACGTTGGATTCTGGTAGTTGTCGTAGCTGAACGGCACGTTCTGCATGTCGCCCCAGATGTAACGCTCCAGACCAGGATAGTCGACGAACGGGTTGCGGTTCTTCTGCACGCCGTAGGCAGCCGTGTTGCGGTTTACCTCCTTCTCGCTCACGGGGTCCTGCTCTGCCCACTTCAGCAGCAGGTTGAGCGCCCACTCCTTGTAAGCAGGATAGGAGTTGCCGGCGAGCATCGGGCTCGACCAACCGCTTATCTTGCTCTCGTAGCATGTAGCCATGTAGAGATAGATGCGCGCGAAGTCGCCCTTGTAGATGTCGTTCGGCTCGAACACGGTGCCCGTGTAACCGGGAGTCTTCGATTTACCGAGTTTGCTGAAACCCTTGTTTGATTTGTACTTGTCGCCGTCTGTTTCGCCGAACGGCTCATGTCCGCGTCTACCATTGACGTATCCGTCGGTTGGCACAACATGAACGATGTCGCTGACCATAGGCGAAACCTTACCACCGAACCAACTCTTTGGGAAAGAGTGTTCGCGGTTGTATCCGTCGCCCTCCTTCCTGAAACTGCCACCATTGTCGTTGAAGTTGTAGTTGGTTGTGCATGAGTACATATCCCACACCTTGCCGTCGTCGCGACGGTCGGTCTTCTGATAAGCCGAAATAAGTCCGTTATAAGATGTAACTTTCGGGTTGCCGATAATCTTTGATAATGCTGTCTTGAGAGCCTTTCCCTTCTTGCCGTCGGCTGCGCTGTAGTATGTGCCGCTGTTGTTAGGGCCTTGTGCGAAGGCTCCGACGAACGAGAAGATGGCTATTGCGAATAATGATTTGCGTAAAGATAATTTCATATTTTCTATTTTTATATGTTTTCAAGGGGAGGGTGTTTCAAAACTATAGAATTGTGATGAATGGCTAACTGTAGGAGACTACGGCATTCTTGCCGTAGTCATTGCAAACAGTTGTATTTCAGTTACTAATGGCTACGGCAGGAATGCCGTAGCCTCCTACGATTAGAACCGTTTGTTATTCAATTTGCCAAATATTTTAGTTTTGATACTCCCTCCTACATAGCAAGAAAAACTGGTTGGTGCACTTCTTGCTCTGGCAAGCGGCAAAGCCGAGCGGAGACAAGTGCACCCCCTAAGTTGGAATAATCGGTTGGTGCAGATGAGACATCTGCACCCCCTGATGATTAGTTGTGTACCAATGTGCCGATTTCCTCGCCCTGCATCACCTTCTTCAGGTTGCCCACGATGTCCATGTTGAACACGTAGATAGGCAGGTTGTTCTCCTTGCACATTGTGGTGGCGGTGAGGTCCATCACCTTCAAGCCGCGTGAGTAGATTTCGTCGTAAGTGATGTCGGTGAACTTCGTAGCTGTCGGGTCCTTCTCGGGATCGGCTGTGTAGATGCCGTCGACGCGTGTGCCCTTGAGCATCACGTCAGCCTCAATCTCGATGCCACGGAGCGACGAGCCGGTGTCGGTGGTGAAGTAAGGCGAACCGGTGCCGGCAGAGAAGATGCAGACATATCCTGCCTCCATTGCCTCGATAGCCTTCCACTTAGAGTAGAACTCGCCGATAGGCTCCATGCGGATAGCTGTGAGCACCTTAGTCTTCACGCCCAGTGCGCCGAGCGCCGAGCTGAGTGCGAGCGAGTTGATGACGGTAGCGCACATGCCCATCTGATCGCCCTTCACGCGGTCGAAGCCTTTCGATGCACCGCTGAGTCCGCGGAAGATGTTGCCGCCGCCGATTACAATACCTATCTGCACGCCCATTTCGTGCACTTCCTTAATCTGCTCTGCGTATTCGCCCAGACGAACGGGGTCGATACCGAAGCTCTGCTTGCCCATGAGGCTCTCGCCACTGAGCTTGAGGAGAATTCTCTTGAATTTTGCCATGTTGTATGTTTTCGTTTGTTTTATTTGTTATTGTTGGGGTGTTCTCTCTGCTTGGTTGGTGCACTTTAGGGGGTGCAGCTGTCTCAGCTGCACCAACAGAGCTGTTGGTGCTATTCTTTGGTTGGTTGGTGCACTTCTTGCTCTGGCAAGCGGCAAAGCCGAGCGGAGACAAGTGCACCCCCTTGTGATGCAAATGTACTGCTTTTTCGTGATGTAGCCAAACCATTATAGGATAAACCTCACTTCCTTCATCCAATACGTGCGTTCTTGTCCATTTGCGTCGGTGAGATGCAGGCGTCCGTTGGGTGCAACGTGGCTTATGCGTGCCTCGAAGCGTTCGCCCGTAGCGCAGTCTTCGTAGACGTGCAGCCCCTCGCGACGGAACAGCGCAGCGTTGTATTCGGCGCAGATGCCAGCGCAGTCGCCCTCGATAGCACGCTGATAGTATTCGTTGAAGCTAAGAAGCACGGCATCAAGCACCTCGTTGAGTGGTGTCTCTACACCTATTATATTATATAGCGACACGGGATTGGGCGCATTGCTGCGAAACTCGTGTTGGTTCACGTTCAGACCGATGCCGTACACGCAGCGCTCCAGGGTCTTGCCCTTCACGGTGGTCTCGATGAGCGTACCGCTTATCTTGCGGTCGCGCCAGTAGATGTCGTTGGGCCACTTCAGCGTGATATGGTCGGTGTAGCGGTCGAGTGCCGCCTTCAGAGCCAGTGCGCCAGCCATCGACAGCACATATTGGTCAGTCACGGCTATGTTTTGCGGACTGGTGAGTATGGAGAACAGCAGGTTCTTGCCTCGCTCGCTCTCCCATGAGTTACCTGCCTGTCCGCGTCCTGCCGTCTGATATTCTGCCACCGCTACCACCATCTCCTTAGGTGGAGGGATGGGGTGGGCGAGAAGCACATCGTTCGTCGACGTGGTTTCCGTGAGTTTTAGTATCTTCATTTTCAGAGTTTTGAATTCAAAATGCCATACACGGGTTGAACGCATCGACGATGTGCTCCACTTGCGCCGTCTCCTTCGTGCCGCCGATTACGGAAATCACGTCGAAGCGCAGTTCGTCGAGCACGTTCAGCATCTTTACATACGAGTCGGCAGCCATGCCGATGTTGCGAATCTTCTTTCGGTCTACAGCCTCCTCGGGCTTTGTAATGACATCCGTAGCTCGCGTCTTCACCTCCACGAACACGATGGTGCGCAGGTCGGGCGACCGCGCTATGATATCGATGTCGCGGTGACCGTCGCGCCAGTCGCGCTCAATAATCTCGTATCCCGAGTTGCGCAGATAGTCGGCAGCCATCTCCTCGCCCCATTTTCCCGTGTCGTTATGCTTTGCCATGTTGTTCGTTTTGTAGGCAAAGGTACAGCTATTTGAAGAGACGACAAAGCAAGTAGGCTTGTTTTTGTTTAATTCGACCTCTACCGCGTTAAGGAGTAAAGCCACTTTCTACTTCCAAACATGGCAATAACAGTCGTTTGAATGTTAAAATTGGATGGTATTGACAGATTTTTCGTGTAAACCTTGCTTGTTATGATAAAATATCATTAAATTTGCAGTGGCTCTCAAGTCTGTGTGTCAAATTGGGGTCGCCCAATGTCGATACGCAGGCAGCCAACGCCGAGCTGAAAACTGAGAAGTCCAAACAACTTTCTCGGTAATAAGCGGGCAATGGGTGGGAAGAGAGTCAAGACATATAGAAGGCGTTTATCTGACGCTGTGTTTGAGACGAACTGGAATCTTGCAAATGAAAGTTTATTATAGTCTTGAACGTAGCCAACGGTAGATGTCCCGGGTGTGATTTATCAATTCCCGTGGAGACCTTGTAAACACGGATTGTATCTTTTTGGATGCAATCAAATGTATTATATGGGTTTCTTTACGGTAATGGTTTTCATATCGGCGTGGGCTCTGACGTTGTCTGTTCAACTATAATAGGCAATGCAAGAGCCTCAGTTCGTGGAATGGACAACAGGACGATTCCACGCTTTTTTGTGTCAAATAGTTGCTAATTTAATGCAAGCACAAAAACGATATGAACGCATTGCTTAATGCGCATACCCAACATGAAGACCAATTGTCTCCCTGCATCGGATTTGTCTCCGATGTCCTCCCCGAAGCTCAACGCTCACAAACAGGGGTGTCCTCGGACTATGTACAAAAGGCAAATCATGAATGGTTCGTGTTGCGAGTTACATATAACAGAACACAGAAAGCATATGACATCATATCAACCTCTGCCGTTCAGTCATATATGCCTATGCATTATGTTATTAAGAAAGAGATTGGGAAGAAGAAGCGAATATTACAGCCTCTTCTTCCCAATCTCTTTTTTGTATATGCTACAAGGGAGACTGTAAACTCCATTATCAAGAAAAAGGGAGAAGAAACATCTGTTTTGAAATTTTATCTTGATAAGACAAAACCATTGGAGGACAATGGCAAACATCCCCCTCTCACCATTCCATTTACATCAATGACGAACTTTATCAAAGCTACAAGTACAGACAGTGAGCATGTACGGATAGTGTCCGCGGAACAATGCCACTATAAAAGTGGTGACATAGTAAAGGTGATTGGTGGAGAATTTAAGGGAGTAACAGGTCGTGTGGCTCGTATTGCAGGACAACAACGTGTTGTTGTGGAAATATCAGGGCTATGCTTAGTCGCAACAGCTTATATACCAAGTATATTTATAAAAGTAGTCTAATTATATAATATAAAATCAATAAAACAATGAGAAAATTAATTGTATGTACATTTGCCCTTCTTTGCCTTAGTGGAAACATGACTGCACAGACAGCAAAAGATGTTCGTAAAGAACGTCAAGAGATGCGTAAAGCGTCCAAGAGTGAGTTAAACGAAAAAGCATCTAAAGCTGCAAGAAAAGATGCCAAGAAACTAACAAAAGAAGGCTGGATAACGGCACCCGGTGCCTTACCTTTAGAGAAGCAATTGGACAAGTCTTACATGATGCAGATGGAATATGATGATGACATGTACCCTAAGTATCTTATGGGAGAAGCAATGAGTATTGGCGAGAACTATGATGCCGCCAAAATGCAGGCTTTGGAATTAGCAAAGCAGAATCTTGCCGGTCAGATACAAACAGAAGTAACAGCATTGATTGAAAATTCAGTAGCCAATCAACAACTTGCAAATGAAGAGGCATCTTCTTTGACGCAAAGTGTCATGGGAGCCAAGAATCTCATCTCTCAAAGTATTGGACGCACCATAACTGTCATGGAATGCTATCGCGTAAAGGTAAACAAGAATAAAGAGGTGCTTGTTCGCATAGCCTACAATGGAGCCATGGCAAAGGCGGCAGCAAAAAGGGCAATACAAGACGAACTGAAAAACAAGAGTGAAGATATTCAGAAGAAACTTGATGAAATCTTAGGATGGTAAGAAGATTATTATTTCTGTTGTTTGCTTGTCTGTTTCAAATTCTCTGTTATGCACAAAAGATTAAAACTGTAAGTGGAGAATACATTTATAATGTTCCAGAAAATGTTGATTTGGAAAAAGCAAAGCAGACTGCTTTAGATCGTGCTAAGATACAGCTTATAGCGAACGAGTTTGGGACCATAGTCTCTCAATCAAATTCGACATCTATAAAAAATGACAATGGAAAATCCGAAATTGATTTTATTTCTGTTGGCGGAAGTGAGGTTAGAGGCGAATGGATAGAAACCATCGGTACTCCACGATACAAAATTTCATATGAACAAAATATGCTTGTTGTCAATGTCTTTGTAAAAGGTAGAATTCGAGAGATAACTTCAGCAAAGATAGACATAAAAGCTAAGATTTTGCGCAATGGAATTGACGATAAGTTTGAAAGTAAAGAATTTAAGAATGGAGATGACTTGTACCTTTCTTTTGTCTCCCCAGTAAGTGGCTTCCTCGCTGTTTATCTTGTCGATACAGACCAAAAAGCGTATTGTTTGTTGCCATATCGTAGTCAGACTGATGGTATATATAAAATAGAAGCAAATCAACGTTATCTGTTCTTTAATATAAAAGATGCGCCAAAACAAGATCGACTGTATGTTGATGAATATGTTATGACATGCAATCGTTCTTCTGAGCAAAACCAAATTTATGTGGTCTTTTCACCGATACCATTTGTAAAGGCTGTTGACAATTCTTTATCTGAAGTCCTGCCAAGAGAACTTGGTTTTAAAGATTTTATTACTTGGGTGTCAAAATGCAAGGCAAACGATAAAGAATTACAGACTGTGGTTATTCCTATAATACTGAAACCGTAGAATATGTCATGAGAAGTTTGTTTCAGAAGATTTATTTAAGGATAAGGGTGTTCCTATGGTGGGTAATTAAGCATATTTGGAAAGTTCAACTTTTGGTGGCTATCTGTACTATTCTATCATGCTCATACTTGCTATCTGTTTGGTATTGGGCATCTCAAAAGACAATTACTTATACAATAAAAACACATGGATGTATAGGGACTCCAAAGTGTAAAATACTTGGTGTTTTAAATTATAGTGGTACTGCAAAAATGGACACGACAGGCTTCTTTGCAATATTAAGGCATCCATTTAGGAAACATTCTCCATTCTTGTTCAAAAATAATGTTTTTGAAAGTAATACGTCAAGAAGAAATTTCATAGATGAGTACGAACCCTTATGCAACAAATATGCTTCTGCTATAGACTCCATTTCAACGCTATACAAGAGTATCGTAAACATCGAAACAAATTCGTATTATACATCCAGAATCAAAACTGAAAATCAAGAGTTCCTACGGAATGAACAAGAAAATATAATATACAAACAGCCTATATTTGTTTGTAAGAATAAAGTAGAAAGCGAATGTTGGTTTTACATGAAGCGACTACAGGAATATTGGGGTTTACAGGAAGACACTATATCCATGCAGCATAGTTTAAGCATGGCATTTCCCATTAAATGGTATTCTTTTGGTGATATATCTAAATTGAATTTTCATTTGAAGCTAAACTTTTTGTATGGTGATGTCGAATGCGAAGAAATAACTATACTTTTTAAAGGCCCGTACTCTTTAGCTTCTGTAACAATGGAACCTGATGAAAAAGGATATAGCTACATTAGCTTTAAAAATCCATATAAATTGCAAGTGATAAGCAGAAGAGGGTTAAGTTTCTTCGTGTCGTTTCCCAATATGGAGAAAATACAAAATACACGTATCGCTTGTTTGCTTGTTATATTCCCATTTCTAATCTCATGGCTAATTTATATAATCAAAATAATCATTGTAAAAAGGAAAACGAAAAATGTGTAAGTGTATTTTTACAGCGATAAGATATTTGTATCGCAAAAAGCTAATTATGTTCATAATTTTCATTCTATTTAGTGGAAAATGTTTTGGACAACGTTATATCATAATATCTAAAAAAGAGTTTAAACTGCTTGTAATTGAAAATCGTGACACTATATTCAAATGTTCCATTGCCGTAGGAAAGAATTATGGGAATAAGACGAAAACAGGCGATAAGAAAACCCCTGAGGGTACGTTTACGATTTGTTCTATTGAGAACTCTTCTCATTGGAAGCATGACTTTAGAGATGGAAAAGGACTGCGTAAGGGTGCGTATGGTCCTTACTTTTTCAGACTTAAAGTTCCAAAGTTCAATAGTATTGGCATTCATGGTACATGTTTGCCAGAATCCATTGGGACAAGAAGTAGTGAAGGATGTATAAGGTTGAATAATTCCGATTTACAAAAATTAAAGTCATTCATTTTCATTGGAATGGAATGTATTATAGAAAAAGATAAACTTTAAAATTAAAAAATATGAAACGACTTGTGTTATTTTTATTTATGCTTATGTCTTTCATTGAGACATTTGCACAATTGCCTGACGAAATTGCGGATAAGGCATGGGAACTTGCGTCAAATCAGGAGTACGATAATGTTATTGCTACGATTTTGCCCTATGCCAAGAAAATGAATGGTAAATCTGTTGATACTCAAGAAATGGACAGATGGGCTACAAATCTATTGGGATACTGCTATGAGCAGAAAAATGATTTTCAAAAGGCTATAGTTTGGTTTGAAAAGGCTTCTTCTTTTGGCAGCCCAAACGGACAATTTAATTTGGGAAGACTGTACGACCATCGTTACGGAACACACCCTGGTGTTACTGCAAGCGACGATATGGCTAAAAAATACTATTTGATGGCAATAAACAATTCAGACAATACAGGAGATGCACGAGAATGGGCAATCTGTAATTATGCTATAATGCTTCGAGAAAAAAACAAAGATGAAGCTGTGAATTTCTTGAAAGATAAGATTCGGGAATCAACAACAGATATGATAACTCCTAAAAGAATACTGGCTGGTATTTATAGTGAAGATTTTGATGATATGAAATATGAGGCTTTCAAATTATATCGTTCAAATGCAGAAAAGGGAGATTTGTATTCTTGCTATGAAGTGGGTTGTGCCTATATGACGGGTAAGGATGGTGTAGACAAGAATTTGGTTTATGCAGCAAAGTGGTTTACTGTTGCCGTTGAAAATGTAGATGACTATATGACCGTTTGGGGATCGACAAAGGCCAGGGCAAAAAGATATCTTGGATATGTCTATGATGAATTGTATCGTAAAGATTTGGATTCAAAATATCTAAAATTAGCTCTAAAATGGTTATCACGAAATGTAGGTGATATATTCTCATGTGGTTTATTGGAGAAATATTATAATGAGGGAGTTTATAATGCAAAATCTTATTCTAATTACTCCGATTGGGAAAATTATATAGTTAAGAATTTCAGTTTTGATTCTGATGTGGATGTGAATGTTCCACAAAGTGCGACATCAGCAGATAATACTTATGCATTAATTATTGCAAATGAGAACTATGATTATGAGCAGAATGTAGAATATGTAGAAAATGATGGAAGCACATTTTATAGGTATTGCAACCAGACTTTGGGTATACCAAAAGAGAATATAACTTATATGAAAGATGCGACACTCAATAAAATGAAATATGAAGTGAATCATATTTTGCAACTTTGTGGAAATCAGAACGATTCTAAACTTATATTCTATTATGCAGGTCATGGAATGCCTTCTGATGACCAATCAACAGCGTTTCTCTTACCTGTAGATGGAATGGCACGTGATACGGAAACAGGAATGGATCTAAATAAAATATACGAAAAGCTTGGGCGAAGTAAGATTCCTACAGTCGCTTTTATTGATGCTTGTTTCAGTGGGGGTAAACGAGACGGCAATATGCTAATGAAGTCAAGAGGTGTTGCAATAAAAGTGAAAGAACCTTTGATACAGGGAAATCTTGTAGTAATGACGGCATGTCGGGCTGATGAGTCAGCATTGTCATATGATGACCAGCAACATGGTTTGTTCACATATTGTTTGTTGAAGAATTTACAGAAAGCCAATGGAAAGATTGAACTTGGAAGTCTATTTGACAATATTTCCAGAGAAGTTAGAAGTCTTTCCCTTTCTGTGAACAAGAAATCACAATCGCCTACCGTTATTCCTTCAAATAATTCTTCTTTAGGAGATTGGCGGAAATGGATTTTGGAATAATTTGATTGCTTATATTATAAAAGATTCAAAAGGTGTGATAGTTAAGTCAAGACAAGCGTCGCCAAAGGGGAATATGGTTGTTCTGTCTGCTGCACAAGGTAATGAAACATCATTTTCCTACAAAAGAAACAGCATAGTATGTTCACCTATTTCCTCCTAAAGAAATAGCAAGAGACAAAAGGAGAGGTCTCTTTGGGAGATTTGGGAACATATATCAGTAAACAGGTACGCCAAAACTCAGTTGTTGAAAATGGAAAAATACAAACTCCTACAGTTTGTGTATCTAACACCATATCTTTAATTTGGAAAAATTTAATGCTGAAATAATATGTGTAATAAAGATTTGAATAATAACGAGAATACGATTCAAGATGTTTTACAAACACTTGAATCGTATATAAGTACTTATTCAAATAAGTTTAGTGAAATTGGTAGAAAAATAGTATACGCAATTTTTGCATCTGCATGGGGCTCAATCTTTGTGGTCTCTAAAAATAATAATAAAATTCTACTTTATGTAGTCATAATCTTGTCCATATTTTATTTGGCGATAGAAATGATTTATTATTTATACTTAGAAAGAATAAGCCGTAAGTTACATATTTTATTAGATAATGGGAAACTCGCAAAGGAAGAGATTGAAAAAGAATGGAATTCCATCAGTGATGGTGTTTCCTATATATTATTTGTAAAATTGTTCCTAATTGCAGTCTTGACAACGATTTTAATTATCTATTATTGCTTAACGATATGATTACACAAAATATAAAAATACTGTTCGGTATATTGTTGAGTTGTTGTGCAATAAATTGTTATCCACAAAATAACGACCCTCGTAAAGAATATGAGGAATTTAAGCAACAAGCAATGCAAAAGTATAAAGATTTCCGAAAAGAAGCAAATGAACAATATGCAATGTTTCTAAAACGAGCATGGGATCAATATAATGCTCTACCTGCCATTCCCAAACCCAAGGATGAGACAATGCCACCTGTAACAATCCCCGAAGAAGATAAAAACAAGCCTGTTGAGAGCAATCCAATACATATCAAGGAAGTTGTTGTGCCACCTACCCCCAATCCACAACCTACGCCTATCGCACCTATCAAAGAGGACTCTCAACCACAAGAAAGGGCCGTTGAATTTATTTATTGTGGGACAAAATACCAAGTTCACCTTAATAAAGACCTAAACTTGTCTCTACATGATTGTAACAACGAACAGCTATCTAATGTATGGACACAATTGTCAGCAGAAGGCGTACTCAATAGTACTATAAGGGATTGTCTTGCAATAAGGGTTAGCAAAAAAATGTGTGATTGGGCATACCTAAACTTATTATATTCATTTTCAAAAGCCATATATGGAACTACAAATGAAGCCACGATGCTGACTTCTTATATTTTTAGTCAAAGTGGTTATAAAATGAGACTTGGACGGAATAGGCAACACATATATTTATTGTATGCAAGCGAGCATGGAATTTATGAGATTCCATTCTTCAATATAGATGATTCGCATTTTTATCCATTTGAATGTAACGAGAACCAACTTGAAATATGTGACGCTTCATTTCCGCAAGAAAAACCGTTATCCTTGTATATTCAGCAAAATCAAAAATTTGAATATAAAGCAAGTGATTTGCGAACTTTGACATCTAAAAGATATCCAAATGTTCAAGTACAAATTCAAGTTAACGAAAATCTGATAGATTTCTATAATACATATCCAGCATCTGAAGTAAATGGTAACTTTATGACAAAATGGGCAATGTATGCCAATACGCCATTGGATGAGCATGTAAAAGAAAAACTATATCCAGCACTAATGGATAAAATTAATGGATTGAGTCAATTGGATGCTGTAAACAAATTGCTTAATTGGGTTCAAACCGCCTTTGTTTATGAATATGATGATAAGGTCTGGGGACATGACAGAGCTTTCTTTGCAGAGGAAACCTTATATTATCCATATTGTGATTGTGAAGACAGGGCTATACTATTCACTCGCTTAGTAAGGGATTTATTGGGATTGAAAACTATATTAGTGTTTTACCCAGGACATCTAGCAAGTGCTGTATGTTTTACGGACAAAGTCGCAGGAGATTATATTCTGTTAGATGGTAAGCGATTCGTAATTACCGACCCAACGTACATAGGAGCACCTGTAGGAAAAACAATGCCTGATATGGATAATACACAAGCAAGTGTGATACTATTAAATTAAAATATTTATATGAATATGAGAAGAATAATAAAAACAATGCTATTGCTGATAGCGTTAATTTTGTCTATCTGCACTTTTGCACAGAATGTAGCTGTCACCAAACAATTGAAAGCAAAATATTCTATTGTAGAATATAATAAGTCTAATGGTGGATGGTACCTCATAGGTAAACAAGAAGGAACAGAAACGCTGTATGGCTTCTGCAACAAATTAGGAAAGGTAATAGCTTTTGGCGGTAAGGAATACAAAATTTATGATGCTTTTATTGAATTTTATATGCCTGATCCTGCATTAAAAAAAGCATACGATGAGTGGAAAAAGGAACATGATGAGTGGAAAAAGGAATATAATGAATATGATAAATTGCGAAGACAATACGAATCAAAAAAAGAAGTTATAGCACAAGAATTAGCTGATAAAGAGAATAAGAAAATCGCATCTACAGTTGCGGGGTCATATTGGGCGAGCCATTTTTTAAAAAATTCAATTGAATTCTGGAGCAAAGCAGAGGCAATTATGCTTAAACAAGGAATTGAAAAGCCTGTTATTCGCAAAGAGCCAATAATGCCCTGCGAGGGATACCAGTGGGTACAATATACATTCATTCAGCCTCAGCCTTACCAAGAGATAGATTATCGTGATTTGCGTAACGAAAACTATATCCTTTGCTCTGTGAAGAAAAACGGATTGTATGGTTTAGCGAATAAAAACCTGAAAATTATTATACCTTGTAGTTATAACAAGCCTATAGAAACCTCATATAGTATTTTAAATAATACATGTCAGAAGTTTTGTATAAATGGGAAATATGGTGTTGTCAATAAATCAGGAAAAATAATATTGAAAGCCGAATACAAAGATATTAGCACAACAACAAACCATTTACTAAAAGTGACAAAGGATAACAATTTAATTGGTATCTATGATACTAATGGTACTGAGGTGTTGCCCTGCATATTTACAGATGTGTCGTTTGCAACCAAAAGTAGCCAGTCGTTTAGTGCTTTTGCTCAAAGATATGTTGAGCAATTTATCAACGAATGGCAAAAGAAAGGTGAGTTTGAGAAAACAGCTGTTTGGCAGACAAGAGTGAACGAACAGACGCGCCAACAAAAAATCATAGACCTTACAAAGAAAGCCCAGACTGCATATTTGGGATTATATGCTAATAATATTGAGAATGACTTCACTTTAGGTAAGTACGACCCTGATCACGAGACTTTCTTGATAGAATGTAAAATAGGTGGCAAACTACTCGTTCCTGTACCAATAGCAAAGGCAGAAAACTTTAAAAACAAATTTGAAGAGTGCACTAAGAAACTATCCTATTTTATCCAGAATGATGGTATAGGATTGGCAAAATGCGACTTCATTTTATCTCAAAATGAAGTATATACATCAACAATCAGGCTTCATTGAATTACAGTATTGCACAGGTGGAATACAATTTCGATCCTATCAATATCAACCCCGTTGCATCAAATGGCAATCAAGGCAAACAGACTATATCAACCATCTCGCTTAATGTAGGCAAATCAGATGTTGATATTAACATTCCTGTTAATGCTACAAATAACGACAAGACATTTGCTGTTATCATTTCTAACGAAAACTATCAAAATGAGAAAAAGGTGGATTTTGCCAACAATGACGGATGGGTATTTAAGGAATATTGCCAAAAAGCTCTTGGCATCCCTGCACAAAATATTCACTATAGGGCTGATGCCACTTTTAACAACATCAAATACGAACTAAACTGGATAAGACAAGTGACAGAGGCTTACAAAAACGAAGCAAAAGTTATCTTCTATTTTGCTGGTCATGGTGTACCTGATGACTATTCTAAAGAAGCATTTCTTTTACCGGTTGATGCTATTAGTACAGATGTTTCTACAGGTATCTCTCTTAATGCTTTATACAAGTCTTTGGGAGAGACATCAGCCAATAAGGTTTTTGTGTTCCTTGACGCTTGTTTCAGCGGAGCGTTGCGTGGAAATGGAATGTTGGCTTCGGCACGTGGAGTTGCGATTAAGTCAAAGGCTGACGAACTACAAGGCAATATGGTTGTCTTCTCTGCTGCATCAGGACAGGAAACAGCTTATCCATATAAAACAAAGAACCATGGAATGTTTACATATTTCATGTTGAAAAAACTGAAAGAATCAAAAGGAGATGTTACTCTTGACAAATTGAGCGACTATGTAATTACCAATGTAAAGCAACAGTCTATTGTTGTCAATGGCAAAAGCCAAACACCAATGGTTTCTACATCTATGTCGTTAGTAAATGATTGGAAAGGACTAAAACTGAAATAACAAAAGCAATAAAAATACCTTCAAAGATTTCGTACGAAGGTAAAACCTGTATAGTTAGAGGTGTAGTGTTACTTATATTATAAAAAATAAGTACCACTTATTTTGTGTTGTCTTTCTTTTGCATTATCTTTGTATTCACTTTTTTAGTTGCTTAGTATCTACGATGTGTGTATTAAGTATCTACGATGTACTTATTAGGTATCCACTTGAAGACATAAAACGACATGGAGAATACAGAACAACAGAAGAAGGACGAGCAGTTTATGCGTCGTGCTCTGGTGGAGGCGGAGGCTGCACGCGACGAGGGCGAGATACCCGTGGGCGCGGTTGTCGTGGCTGGCGACCGCATCATTGCGCGTGCGCATAACCTCACGGAGACACTTGGCGACGTGACGGCACACGCCGAGATGCAGGCGATAACGTCGGCTGCTAACCAGCTCGGTGGAAAGTATCTCACCGACTGCACGCTCTACGTCACCGTAGAGCCTTGCATCATGTGCGCAGGTGCCTTGGGCTGGGCGCAGGTGCGGCGCGTGGTGTATGGTGCTGGCGACGAGAAACGTGGCTTTCGCGCCTTCGCTCCAAAGGCTCTGCACCCGAAGTGCGAGGTGGTAAGTGGCGTTCTGGAGGAGGAGTGCCGAACGCTGATGACCGAGTTCTTCAGATCGAAGCGCTGAAATAAGAAAACCGTTTGATAACCCTTTCTTTTAGATATTAGAATGAACAACAAATCAGAAACAAAACACACCTGTTGTGGCGGAAGGCAGAACTTCTGGCTGTGGCTTGGCGCATTGGTCGTGGGCTCGTGCCTCGGATTGCTCGGCGTGGAGTGGGTGAACACGATGGCTAATTTCGTGGCTACCATCTTCACACGTCTCTTCCAGTTTATAGCTGTGCCGACCATAGCACTCGCCGTGACAACAACACTCGCAACGTTCGGTATGCAGCGCGAAACACGTCGCATCTTCCGCCATACCATCAGTTATACGCTGCTCACCACCATCGCTGCAGCTGCTGTGGGCATGGTGCTCTATATCATCATCTCGCCCGACAACTTGCCGATGGAGATGGTGAAGAGTAGCCGTTTGGGTGACGGCGTACCGCAGGAGGTGACCAATGGGTCGTACTTCGACTATATGATTGGCATCGTGCCCGACAACTTCCTGCGCCCGTTTATCGAGGGCAATGTGCTGTCGGTGCTGCTCATAGCCGTGGCTGTGGGCTTGGCGTTGGCGAAGATGCCCGAGGGGGAGAACAAGATGCTGCTTATGCGCGGACTGAGTGCGCTGCAGGAGGTAGTGTCGCGACTCATACGCTGGCTTATCGCTGTGCTGCCTGTTGGCATCGTGGCGTTCGCTGCGCAGCTGTCGGCAGAGGTGTCGGCAGGCACGGTCGTAGCATCGATAGGCAAGTATGTAGCCGTGATATTGGGTGGTAATATGCTGCAGTTCTTCGTTGTGCTGCCACTGTTCCTCGTGGCTCGCGGACTCAACCCCGTGCACGTTATGCGCCGCATGATGCCGGCTGTGCTCATGGCTCTGTTCACAAAGAGTTCGGCTGCTACGCTGCCCGTGACGATACAGACCTCGGAGGAGCGACTCGGCGTGGACAGCAAGGTGGCGCGCTTCGTGCTGCCCATCTGCACAACCATCAACATGAACGGTTGCGCTGCGTTCATCTTCGTGACATCGCTCTTCGTGATGCAGAACGGCGGTGTAGAGCTGTCGCTGCCCGTGATGCTGCTTTGGCTGTTCATCTCCGTGGTGGCTGCCATCGGCAACGCCGGAGTGCCTATGGGGTGCTTCTTCCTCACGCTCTCGCTGATGTCGGGCGTGGGTGCGCCAGTTGCGATAATGGGTGTCATACTGCCCGTCTTCACGGTGCTCGATATGATTGAGACCGCCGAGAATGTGTGGTCGGACTCGTGCGTCGCGGCGATGGTGGATAAGGATATGAAGAAATGATGGGCGGTGTTTTCCGCTGATGCTGATAAAACAAAAAGATGGAGCCAACGATTGTTGACTCCATCTTTTTGTTTTAAGTCTTCTTAGGCTGCTTTTAAGCCGAACTAAGCCTTCTTAGGCCTCTTTGGGCATTGTTAACTTGCGTTTACTTGTTTTCTGCGTCGATTGCCTTTATCTTCTGGCGAACCAGTTCGAGGTCGTCGCGCAGGTGCTGCACCTTGCGGTTCATCTCGTCGATGAGGCTGTTGCCCTTCTTAGAGCTTGCGTTGAGGAAACCGAGGTTGTTCTCGTAGGTCTGTATCTCCTGCTTGAGCTGGTCGAAGCGGCGAACCAGACGTCCGCGCTCGTTGTCGAGAGCCTCTTCGCCACGCTTTGCCACGTTCTTGATGTTAGCCTTGAAGTCGTTCAGACGGCGGCGCTTTGTAGAGATGTTCAGCTCCTTGTAGATGCGGTCGAGCACTTCGTGATAAGCCTCGTAGAGCTTATCCTTCTCCTTGTACGGCACGTGTCCCACCTTGTTGTACTCCTCGGTGAGTGCCTGCACCTTCTCGCGTGTAGCTTCGGCAGCGTTCTCGGCGAGTGCTTTCAGCTGCTCAATGATGCCCTGCTTCTTCTCGAGGTTGGCGTGCTCCTCGTTGCGCTGACCAGCGCCGGCTGCGTTGCGAGCCTCGAAGAACTTGTTGCATGCGCCGAGGAAGTCCTGCCAGAGCTGGTCGCCGAGCTTCTTCGGAACCATGCCTACGGTCTTCCACTCCTTCTGCAGCGCGATGAGCTTGTCGCTTGTTGCCTTCCAGTCGGTGCTGTCGGCGAGTGCCTGCGCCTTCTCCACAAGTGCCTTCTTCTTCTCGATGTTCTCTGAGAAGGTAGCCTTGAGTGCCTTGAAGTATTCAGCCTTGCGTCCGAAGAAGTCGTCGCAGGCAGCGCGGAAGCGTTCGAATATCTTCACGTTCATCTTCTGTGGAGCGAAGCCAATGGTCTTCCACTCGTTCTGTATGTCGATAATCTCCTTAGAGTGCTTCTCCCAGTCGGCAGCGCCCTTGTTGTCGGTCTTGCAGAGCCCCTCTACCTTCTCGCAGAGGGCGGTCTTGCGTGCGAGGTTCTCCTCCTCCTTAGCGCGGAGATCCTCGAAGTGCTGCTGGTGGCGCTTATTGATTACGGTAGATGCAGCCTTGAAGCGTGCCCATACCTCCTCGCGCAGCTCCTTAGCCACCGGTCCGATCTCGCGGTACTGCTGGTGGAGCTCCTGAAGCTGGTGGAAAGCGCTGATTACGTCTTCCTCGTCGGCGAGTTTCTCTGCAGCCTCGCAGAGCTTTGTCTTCAGCTCGAGGTTCTTCTTGAAGTCGTATTCGCGAGCCTCAGAGTTGAGCTTGAGCAGGTCGTAGAACTGCTCTACATATAACTGGTAGTTGCGCCAAAGCTCGTTAGCCTTGTCAGCCGGCACGTTCTTGATGTCCTTCCACTGCTGCTGCAGTTCCTTGAACTCACCGAACGACTTGCCTGCCTCGTCGGGCGATGTAGCCATGGCTTTGATTTTCTCAATTATTTCGAGTTTCTTCTCCAGGTTGGCTTGCTTTTCAGCCTCCTGCTGCTGCATAATCTGCGCACGTTTCTCGCGGATTACAGCCATTTGCGCCTTGAAAGTTTCCTCGGTTTCGTCGGGCAAAACCTGATAAGCTTCAGGGTTTCCACCGCCGTTGATGTATTCTTTCAGGCGTGCTTCACGCTCTGCGATGTGGAGTTTGTAGAATACTGTCTTTAAAAGGTCGATTTCCTCCTTAACTGGAGCTTCGTCGCTTGCGACGATTTCCTTCAGGCGGTCAACGACTTCTTGTTTAGTTTTGTAGACTTTTGTGTTCTCTACTTGCTGAACGTCGGCTGCAGCGGTCTGCTCTACGGCAGTCTGCTCCACGTTCTGCTCTTCTTGTGCACCTTGCAACAGGGCGTTTTCTTGAGAGTCCATCATTTAACTGTTTTAAGTTTATGATAAGGGTAATTCACACGAATGTGGCGCGAAGCCACATCCTCACATTATTTATTATAGACTGCAAACTTAAATAAAATATTTTGAATAGCGACAAAAAACGCAATTTATTTTTGCATTTTGCTTTAAAGCAGTCGCTTATGTCGCAGTATAATCCACGAAAGGGCTGATATTATCACCGAGATAAGTATCGCCACGATGAAGCCGAACGGGTATTCTTCCATGCCGTTGATGAGGTTCATTCCGAAGAATGAGGAGATGAGTGTGGGCAACATCATGATGATTGACACGGAGGTGAGTGTACGCATCACGGTGTTCATGTTGTTGTTGATGATGGATGAGTAGGTGTCCATCGTCGATTCGAGGATGTCGGAGTAGATGTTCGTTGTCTCGCGAGCCTGCGACATCTCGATGTTTACGTCCTCGATGAGGTCGGCATCCAGTTCGTCCACCTGCAGCTTGAACTTCAGTTTGGCAAGCAATGTCTCGTTGCCACGGATAGATGTGACGAAGTAGGTGAGTGAGTCCTGCAGACGCGAGAGTGCTATGAGCGACTCGTTGTTCACGTTGTGGTCAAGGTTGTGCTTCGCTTTCTCGATGAGCGTGTTAATCTGCTTCAGGCGTTTTAGATACCACACGGCAGAAGAGAGGAAGAGGCGGAATGTCATGTCAACATAGTCGGTAAATCCCTCGCCGCGCTTCTGGTGGTAGGAAACGAAATCGATCATCATGTTCGTCTCGTAGTAGCACACGGTGATGGTCACGTCGCGCTTGTGGATGATGCCGAGCGGCACGGTGGTGTACGGCGTACGTGAGCGTATCTCCTTGACGTAAGGGATACGAAGGATGATGAGCATCCAGCCGTCGTCGTACTCGTAGCGGGCACGTTCGTCGGTATCGCTGATGTCGGAAAGGAAATAATCGGGTATGTTAAACTCGTCTTCCAGCAATTGCTGGTCTTCTTCTGTTGGACATGTAACTTGTATCCAGCAGTTCGGCTGCCACTCTTCGATTTGTTTGAGGGTATAATTGGTGTTCCAGTATGTTCTCATAAAGCTGTCTCCTTGGGTTAAACGATGCTTGGGAGACCGCATTGTGAGAGCGTCCTCCTGCATTACAAATTCGGGTTTTCCGCGTGATAGTCGTCCATAAATTAGTTACACTTTGATTTAACGCTTGCAAAGTTACGTATTTTTGTCGAATAAGTCTTCCTCGTAGCTGTGTTTTTTGCACAAAAGGATGCAAAAAACATAGGCGCTTTCGATTTTTATTAGTACTTTTGTCGTTAGAGTTAGATAAACGTTTCAATTCGATTGCTGCACCGGCTTGAGTGTAGCGTAACAATAAAAATACAGCTATGAAGAAGCTAATCGTTATGTTGAGCCTGTTCTGTGCGTGCACGATGCAGGCTCAGGAGCAGAAACACTCCACATTCTATTATCAGCGTGCCAGTCTGTTTGAGGTGCTGCCTACCAGCAAGAGCGACATCATCTTCCTCGGCAACAGCATCACCAACGGTGGCGAGTGGGCAGAGCTGCTGGGCAATCCGCACGCCAAGAACCGCGGTATCAGTGGCGATACAACCCAAGGCGTACTCGACCGTTTGAGCACTGTGACAAAGGGCAAGCCGGCGAAGATATTCCTGCTCATCGGTACCAACGACTTTGCGCGCGGCAAGAGTATGGACGAGATTGTGAAGAACGTGGAGAAAATTGTGGAGCGCGTGAAGCGCGAGTCGCCTGCGACGAAGCTTTACGTGCAGAGCGTGTTCCCAGTGAACCCGAAGTTCAACAAGTTCTCTGGTCACATGGACTGTAAGAAGAATATTCCTGCGCTCAACGCAAAGATAAAGGCTGTTGCCGCACGCCACGGCGTTACATACATCGACGTGTACAAGTCGCTCGTAACGCCTTCTACCGACGTGATGAACCCAGAGTACACCAACGACGGACTGCATCTGCTCGGCAAGGGATACCAGAAGTGGGTGGAGGTGCTGAAACCGTATCTGAAGTAGTATTTGTAGACTCTTAACAATATGAAGCATAAAAAGTTATTCGTCACCCTTGGCGCCACCCTTGCGCTCTTCCTCGCCATAGTTACGGCAGGGTCGTTCTACCTCGTCGACTATGCCCTTGTGAGTGCTGAGCGCGAGCGCAACTCCAATTTGGCACAGATAGAGAAGCGTTTCCCCGAACTGAAGTCGTGGGTAGACAGCTTGCAAGCCGTGGGCGCACTGCGCGATACGTTCGTTGTGATGCCCACAACGGGTAAGCGTGCCCATGCTTTGTTTGTTCGTTCGCCACGTGCGGAGGGTCGCACCGCCGTGCTTGTACATGGCTATTGCGACAACGCCACACGTATGCTGCCCATCGCACGCATCTACAATCGTGAGCTTGGGGCTAACGTGCTGCTGCCCGACCTCTATGCGCACGGACAGAGCGACGGCGACGCAATACAGATGGGATGGAAGGATCGCCTCGACGTGCTGCACTGGATAAGCCTGGCCCCCGAACTGTTCCGCACCGAAGCCGACTCGATGCGCCTTGTGGTGCACGGCATCTCGATGGGTGCCGCTACGACGATGTGCGTCAGTGGCGAACAGACACCGCAGTATGTGAAGTGTTTCGTGGAGGACTGTGGATATACGAGCGTGTGGGACGAGTTCTCGAACGAAATATCTGCCCGCTTCTCGTTACCCGACTTCCCACTGATGTACACTGCCTCGTGGCTTGTGCAGGTTAAGTACGGCTGGAACTTCAATGAGGCATCGCCACTGAAGCAGGTTGCGAAGTGCCAGAAGCCGATGCTCTTCATACACGGCGACAACGATACGTTCGTGCCCACCTGGATGGTGTATCCGCTCTACGAGGCGAAACCGCAGCCTAAGGCACTCTGGATAGCACACGGCAGCAAGCACGCCGATGCGTATGGCGACTACAAAGAGGAGTACACGCACAGAGTGGTGGAGTTTGTAGAGAAGTATATGTAAGAGTCTTGGCATGGTTCTAAAGTAAAAAAGGTAAAATGCAGCTGCGCATTTTACCTTTTTTGCTCTTTCACCTTTTTTACTTTTTTACTTTTAAAACTATTTCTTTCGCAGTGCGCTCCGACGGACTGTCAGCACCAATCTTTTGCCACACCTCATTGTAGCCGGCAAGCATCTGCTGGCGTGGCTCGCCGTCGGGAAGCAGGCGTGTGAGTTGCTCGGCTACGTTAGCTTCTGAGAACGTGTTAGCCACCAGTTCGGGCACCACCTCGCGGTCTGCGATGAGGTTGACAAGCGACACGTATTTCACCTTCAGCACCAACGGACGCAGCAGTCCCACAAGTTTGGGCAGCGCGGTGTTGTAGCACACCACCTGCGGAACGCGGAAGAGTGCCGTCTCAAGCGTAGCCGTGCCACTCGTGACGAGTGCCGTGTGAGCATGAGAGAGCAGAGCGTAGGTTTCACCACGCACTATGCGCACGTCGCTGCAGCCGACGAACTGGTTGTAGAACTCAGGGGCGATGCCCGGTGCGGCGGCGAGCACAAGCTGGTAATCGGCGAAGCGCTGCGCAGCAGCGATCATCTGTGGCAGTGTGCCCGCTATCTCCTGCTTTCTACTGCCGGCGAGCAACGCTATGATAGGACGCGCATCGAGTCCATGCTGACGGCGGAAAGTGGCATCGTCTACGTTGTATGTAGCCTGGAACTGTCTTACCTCCTCCGCAGTAGGGTTGCCCACGTAATGGATGGGGTAGTGGTGCTTCTGTTCGAAGAACGGCACCTCGAACGGCAGTATCGAGTAAAGCTCATTGATGTTGCGCTTTATCTCCTTGATGCGATACTCCTTCCATGCCCATATCTTCGGTGAGATGTAATAATAAACGGGAATGTGCGTGTTGTTGTGTACGAACTTTGCAATCTTCAGGTTGAAGCCCGGATAGTCAACAAGTATCACTACATTGGGCTGCCACTCCACGATGTCGCGCTTGCAGAACGCCATGTTGCGCAGAATTGTGCGCAAGTGGAGCAGTACGGCGATGATGCCCATATACGCCAAATCGCGGTAGTGGCGCACACGTGTGCCTCCGACAGCCGACATCAGGTCGCCACCGAAGAAGCGGAACTCCGCTGTGGGGTCTTCCTTGAGCAGAGCTTTCATAAGATGCGAGGCGTGGAGGTCGCCCGATGCCTCGCCAACGATTAAGTAGTATTTCATTTTTAGGTGATGTTTAAGCCGAACTAAGCCTTTTAAGCCTTGCTAAGCCTCTTTAAGGGTGCGTTTAAGCCGAACTAAGCCTCTTTAAGCCTTTCTAAGCCTTTGCTAACTAAGCCCTCCCCGATGGGGAGGGTTGGGAGGGGCTCAAAACTTGTTTTGCCAGTTGTGCAGCAGGTCATAATCCGTAACATCGATGCGTGTCGGTGTGATGGATATGTAGCCATGCGTGAGCGCCCAGTTGTCGGTGTCCTCCTTCTCCGGCTCGTCGTTGCGGTAGGAGCCAGTCATCCAATAGTAGTCGTAGCCGTGCGGATGGCGCTGTTTTACGCATTCGTTGTACCATGTGCCCATAGCCATACGACATACTTTTATGCCCTTAAACTCAGTGAGTTTCGGAAAGTTTACGTTCAGGCACACGCCCTTAGGCAGACCCTCGCTGAGCACCTTTTGCACAATCTGACGCACATACGGGCGCAGCGGCTCGAAGTCGGCATCCGAAGAGAAGTCGCAGAGCGAGAAACCGATAGACGGGATGTACTTCATGCAACCCTCAAGCGTCACACCCATTGTGCCACTATAGTGTACGTTGACCGAAGCGTTGTCGCCGTGGTTGATGCCTCCCAAAATCATGTCGGGCAGGCGGTCAGCGAATAGCTCCTGCAGCGCAATCTTCACGCAGTCGACCGGTGTGCCGTTGCACGACCACATCTGCATACCCACCTCGTCGCGGCGCAGCTTGAGGCGTAGCGGAATTGTGGCAGAGAACGCCGTGGCGAAGCCCGAGCGAGCCGATTCGGGAGCGCATACGATGATGTCGGCAATGTCGCGCAGCATGTCAATGAGCGAGTTTATACCCTTGGCATGATAGCCGTCGTCGTTAGAAATCAGTATCAATGGCTTTTTGGTATTCATAATTTTGGTTTTATTTCTTATGCAAAAGTACGAAAAAAGGTTTAAACGAGCCTATTCTCATATAAAATATGTACCTTTGCCGAATAATTTTGACTTCAAATGGGAAAGATAATAGCATTGGCCAACCAAAAAGGTGGCGTAGGCAAGACAACAACAACAATAAACTTGGCAGCATCGCTCGCTACATTCGAAAAGACGGTGCTCGTGGTGGACGCAGACCCGCAGGCAAATGCGTCGAGCGGACTTGGTGTGGACATCAAGGAGATTGACTGCTCGCTCTACGAGTGCATCATCGATCATGCTGACGTACACGATGCTGTCTACACCACCGACATCAACGGGCTCGACGTCATTCCCAGCCATATTGACCTCGTTGGAGCTGAGATAGAGATGCTCAACCTGAAGAACCGCGAGCGCGTTATCAAGAATATGCTCGGCCAGATACGCGACGACTACGACTATATACTTATCGACTGCAGTCCGTCGCTCGGACTCATCACCGTGAATGCCCTCACCGCAGCCGACTCGGTCATCATTCCCGTGCAGTGCGAGTACTTCGCACTCGAAGGCATTACAAAGCTCCTCAACACCATTAAGATTATAAAGAGCAAGCTCAATCCGGCGTTGGAGATAGAAGGCTTCCTGCTCACCATGTACGATAGTCGTCTGCGCCTCGCCAATCAGATATACGACGAAGTGAAGCGACACTTCCAAGAACTTGTGTTCAAGACTGTCATACAACGCAACGTGAAGCTCAGCGAGAGTCCGAGTCATGGACTCCCCGTAATACTTTACGATGCCGACTCGGCAGGGTCGAAGAACCACTTGGCACTCGCCAAGGAAATAATCAACAAAAACGAAAAAAGAGTAAACAAACAAGACGATGGCAGTACACAAGAAATACAATAGAAGCGTATTAGGACGCGGACTCGACGAGATAGAAGGCGGACGCGGACTCGACGCTCTTATCGACACCGGTGGTGTGCGCACGCAAGGTACGTCCACAATCAATGAAATTCCGCTCAGCCAGATAGAAGCAAACCCCAATCAGCCCCGCCGCGACTTCGACCCTGAAGCACTGCAGGAGTTGGCTAACAGCATAAGTGAGATTGGTATTATTCAGCCTATCACGCTGCGTCAGGTGTCTGACGACCGCTTCCAGATTATCGCCGGCGAGCGTCGTTGGCGTGCTTCGCAGATGGCAGGACTCACAGCGATTCCGGCTTACATACGCACCATCGCCGACGAGAACGTTATGGAGATGGCTCTCGTTGAGAATATACAACGCGAAGACCTCAATGCCATAGAGATAGCACTCGCCTACGAACATCTGCTCGATGCCGACGGAATGACGCAAGAGAAGGTGTCGGAGCGTGTAGGAAAGAGCCGCACAGCCATTACCAACTATCTGCGTCTGCTCCGTCTGCCGGCTCAGGTGCAGATAGCCCTGCAGAAGAAAGAGATAGACATGGGACATGCTCGTGCCATCTTGGCAATCGATTCGCCATCGTTGCAGATAAAGCTCTTCAACGAAGTGCTCAAGAACGGCTACTCCGTACGCAAGGTAGAGGAGATGGCACAGATGCTGAAGAATGGAGAGGACGTGAACAGTGGCTCGAAGAAGATTGTGGCAAAGTCGAAGCTTCCAGAGGAGTACAACGCGCTGCGCACCCATCTCTCCGAATTCTTGCAAACGAAAGTGCAGATGACATGCTCGCCGAAAGGCAAGGGAAAGATAACCATTCCTTTCGCCAACGAAGAGGAGTTGGAGCATATCATGGCTGTGTTCGATAAGATGAAGTAAACGTTCTGTGTGTTACTTGTAGATAAACAAATCATAAAGAAGAACAGTGAAAAAGGACATTACATATATATTACAAACATTGACACTTACTGCGTTTCTGCTGCTGTTCGGTACAACAGCAAAGGCGCAAGAGCAGGTCGTAGCTGATAGTATGGATGTTCAGTTCACGTCTATAAAAGCCGATAGCATCTTCGTAGCCAGCGACACCATCATAGGTAAGCCTAAGCGCGACTGGAGCACGTGGCGACCCAACCCGAAGCGTGCAATGTGGCTCGCTATTGTCCTACCTGGTGCCGGACAGATATACAACCGCAAATATTGGAAACTGCCGATCGTGTATGGCGGATTCGTTGGTTGCGCCTATGCCATGCGTTGGAACAACCAGATGTATTCCGACTATTCGCAAGCGTATCTCGACTTGATGGACGACGACCCGAACACGCAGAGCTATAATCAGTTCTTGCATCTCGGAGCGAAGATTGACGAGACAAACATACAACGCTATCAGCAACTCTTCAAGAAACGTAAGGACAAGTTTCGTCGTTGGCGCGACCTGAGCTTCTTCTGCTTGGTGGGAGTCTACGCACTCTCCATCATTGATGCCTACGTCGACGCATCGCTCTCCGAGTTCGATATCTCGAAAGACTTGAGCTTGAGGGTGGAGCCTACGATACTCAACAACGACCGCGAAAGAAATCCGTTCAAGGCTAATAGCTTGGGATTGAGTTGTAGCCTGAATTTCTAAAGACAAACAAACGAATATGAATAAATCACTGATACTTATAGCCGCAGCATTTTTCGGCTTTACTAGTCAGGCTCTCGCGCAGAGCGAGAATAATGACGACGAAATCGTTATAACCGATGCTCATGGTAAGCAGGAGGTTATCGACCTGCCCGAGGCACTTACCAACGATTATGATAGTCTGCTCAACAACTACAATAGCAAGACCTATCTGCATGTTAACTTCGACTGCAACATGCCCGATGTGAACCCCGTGTATAGTGCGGAGGTGTATAAAGAACGTCTGAGCCGTATGCCGACAATCATTGAGATGCCATACAATGATGTCGTACAGAAGTTCATAGACCGTTACAGCGGACGCTTGCGCCGCTCGGTGAGCGTTATGCTCGGCGCACAGAACTTCTATATGCCTATATTCGAGGAGGCACTCGAGTCTTACGGCTTGCCGCTCGAACTGAAATATCTGCCAGTGATAGAGTCGGCACTCAACCCGAACGCCGTTTCGCGCGTTGGTGCCACTGGTCTGTGGCAGTTTATGATTACAACTGGCAAGAAGTATGGCTTGGAGGTGAACTCGCTTGTCGACGAGCGTCGCGACCCCGTGCGTGCATCGTACGCCGCAGCTCACTACCTGCGCGACCTCTATAAGATATTCGGCGATTGGAACCTTGTCATCGCAGCCTACAACTGCGGACCAGAAGCCATAAACCGAGCCATCCATCGCTCAAACGGCGAGAAGGACTATTGGCGCATCTATCCCTATCTGCCGAAGGAGACCCGTGGCTATGTTCCGGCATTCATTGCTGCCAACTATATTATGAACTACTACTGCGAGCACAACATCTGTCCGATGCGTGCCGACTTGCCCGTGAAGACCGACACCGTGGTAGTCAACCGCGATGTACACTTCGAGCAGGTGGCTAAGGTGCTTGGTATGGATGTCGACCAGGTGAAGCAACTCAACCCGCAGTATCGTCGCAATGTGGTTAACGGCAGAACGAAACCGTCAGCACTGCGTCTGCCCGTGGCTATGGTGGGCAACTTCATCGATAACGAAGACTCTATCTACGCCTATCGCCCTGACGAACTGCTCACAAAACGACTTGAGGTGGCTGTGAACACAGAGACCCCAACCGTGTCGTACCGCTCTAAAGGCAGAGGTAGACACAGCAAATCGAGAACACGTAGAGGCTCGAATGGCCGTCGTAGGAGCGTGACTATACGCCAAGGCGATACACTCTCTGAAATCGCACGTCGTAGTGGAACAACAGTGAGCAAACTGAAGCGACTGAATAAAATCAGCGGTACTAATATCCGTGCAGGCAAGAAGCTCCGCGTCAAGTAGTAATGATGCGGAAGTCTTCCTAATGCTGCATACATATATATACCTTATTAATATATAGGAGACCTAAATCATGGACGACCAAAATCTGAAAGACAAGCAGCGTGAGCTTGCTGATGACCAAATGATTGAACAAGCCTTCAAGGAAGTACTCGATATATACGTGGCATCGCGTCACCGAAAGAAGGTAGACATAATAACAAAGGCGTTCAACTTCGCACGACAGGCGCACAAAGGTGTGCGCCGTTTGTCGGGCGAACCATATATTATGCACCCTATCGCCGTGGCTCGCATCGCCGTAGAGGAGATGGGACTCGGCTCTACAAGTATCTGCGCCGCACTCTTGCACGATGTTGTGGAGGACACCGACTACACCGTAGAGGATATCTCGAACATCTTTGGCGAGAAGATAGCGCAGATTGTAGACGGACTGACAAAGATTTCGGGCGGCATCTTCGGCGACAAGGCATCGGCGCAGGCAGAGAACTTCAAGAAGTTGCTGCTCACGATGAGCGACGACATACGTGTCATCCTTATCAAGATATGCGACCGTCTGCACAATATGCGCACGCTACAATCGCAGCCTGCCAATAAGCAGTATAAGATTGCAGGCGAAACGCTTTACATCTATGCTCCGCTTGCTAACCGCTTAGGTTTGAACAAGATAAAGACCGAACTTGAAGACCTCTCGTTCCGCTACGAACATCCGGAGGAATACGATTATATAAAAGGAAAACTTGCAGATACGCAAGCGCAGCGCGATGTGCTCTTTGAGAACTTTACCGCTCCGATACGTGCTGCCCTCGACAAGATGGGCATCAAGTATGATCTGAAGGCGCGTGTGAAGAGTCCTTATTCTATTTGGAATAAGATGCAGAACAAGCACGTCACCTTCGACGAAATCTACGATATTCTTGCTGTACGTATAATTTATACGCCGAAGGAACGCTCGGAGGAAATCAACGAGTGCTTCAAGATATACGTCGCAATCAGTCAGATATATAAGTCGCACCCCGACCGTTTGCGCGACTGGGTGAACCACCCGAAGGCAAACGGCTATCAGGCTCTGCACGTGACGCTCATGTCGAAGCAGGGTAAATGGATAGAGGTGCAGATACGTTCCGACCACATGGACGAGGTGGCAGAGCAGGGCTTCGCTGCCCACTGGAAGTACAAGGAGCAGGGACTGGAGTCGAGCGTAGAGACTGTTGATGACGATTCGGAACTCAACAACTGGCTCTCTACTATCAAGGAAATCCTTGACGACCCACAACCCGACGCAATGGATTTCCTCGATACCATCAAGCTTAACCTCTTTGCAAGCGAGATATTCGTGTTCACACCGAAGGGCGAAATAAAGACAATGCCTGCGCAGTGTACGGCTCTCGACTTCGCTTTCCAGATACACACCTTCCTCGGTTCGCACTGCATCGGCGCAAAGGTGAACCACAAACTCGTGCCACTGAGCCACAAGCTGCAGAGCGGCGATCAGGTGGAGATACTCTCCTCTAAGTCGCAGCATGTGCAGGCGTCGTGGATAAACTTCGTGTTTACGGCGAAGGCGAAGCAGAAGATTATGGCGATATTGCGTCGCGACAATCGCGAGTTGCAGAAACGTGGCGAACAGATACTTGATGAGTGGTTGCGCAAGAACGAGCTTGAGATGACTACCCCCGTGCTCAATAAACTCTGCGATCTGCACGAGGCGAAGAAGCATGAGGACCTCTTCTTGATGCTCGGTAAACGTTCTGTCTTGCTCGGTGATAAGGATTTAGACGAACTGCGTGAACGTAAAACCGATCAAAATGGCGGTTGGCGCAAGTTCGTGCCGTTCCTCAAGAAGGGCGATAATAAGGAGGGTAAGAAGCCCAAACTGTTTGTTGTTGGCGAGGGCTTTAATAAGAAGAAGCCTGTTGTTATTAATGAGGAGAACATATCGCAATACATCTTCCCAACATGCTGCCACGCCATACCGGGCGATGACATCATGGGATACATAGATAACAAGAACCGCATAGAAATTCACCGTCGCGACTGCAGTGTGGCTTCAAAGTTGAAGGCAAGCTTTGGCAACCGCATCCTTGATGCGAAGTGGGATATGCATAAGGTGATGTTCTTCGATGCTACAATCGAGTTGCGTGGCATCGACCGCAAGGGTATGCTGCGCGAGATATCAGAGGTCATATCTGACAAGCTCGATGTCAATATGCACCGCATCACAATCTCGAGTGAGGATGGTATCTTCGACGGCACCATTGAGATTCGCGTTCACGATCGCAGCGAGGTTAGCGTCATCATGGATGAGCTAAAGAAGATTGAAGACCTCAAAGAGGTGCTACAGATATTATAAATATAAAATCCGCAATGCTTGTTGATTAGCATTGCGGATTTTTTTTATGCGTTTTTGCCAGAGAAGGCATTCAAAGTGTACTTTCGTGACCTACTTCTCGCCGTTCACTTCGAGCGAGCAGGTGATGCCACGGCGCATCATGTCCTTCATTGTTGGCTTCAGACGAGTGAGGAAGCCTTCCCATGAGCGGTTCTGCTGCTTTGTCCAGCCGGCTTCGGCGAGAGCGATGGCGCGTGGGTAAGCCTGGTAGTAGATGCGCTCAACTGTCGGGATGCACTCGCTCCAGAGTGTGCCAGCCACACCGAAGAGGTTGTTCTGCTCAAACTGCTCGTTCATGCCCCATGCCGGGTCGAGCGAGTAGGCGTCCTGCAAGGTTGTTGCAGGCATACCCCAGTTTACCTCCGGCATGTCGCCCTTCGACATTGGGTAGTCGAAGTAGCAGTGTTCGCCGGGGCAGAGCATGATGCGTGCGTTGTTGCGCACGGCAGCGTCGAGTGCCTCCTGCGTCTGTCCGCTGCGCCAAGCGAAGGTTACGCAACCAGGCTGAATTTCCTTGAAGTCGGATTCGTACCAGAACATCGGTGTCTTGCCGTACTTGTCGCGCAGCAGTTCGATCATGCGGTCGAACAAGTAGCCCTGCAGACGCCAGTTCTCAGAGCGGTCGGTGGTCTTGATGCCGAGCTTCTGCTTCAGTGCCTGACACTTCGGGCAGTCGGTCCAGCAGTCGAGCGCCGGGTTGCCAGCCTCGTCGCCACCGAGGTGTATGTACTTTGACGGGAATATGTCCACAATCTCCTTGAACACATTTCCAAGGAACTCGTATGTGAAGTCGTTGCCTGGGCAGAGCAGTTCGTTAGACACGCCGCATGTGGTGCGCACTGGCACCTGACGCTGGTGGCATGTGAGTTCGGGGAACACGCTGATGGCTGCCACCTCGTGTCCAGGCATCTCAATCTCCGGCACGATGTCTACGTGATACTCAGCGCCCAGCTTCACGAGTTCGCGCATCTGCTCCTGTGTGTAGTATCCCTTGTAAGGCATCTGTATGTCGTCCTGACCCCAACGCGACGAAGCCTGCGCTGTGAGCTGCGGGTACTTCTTTATCTCGATGCGCCACGCCTGGTCGTCAACCAGATGGAGGTGCATGGCGTTGAGTTTGTAGCGCGCCATCTCCGGCACAAAAGCCTTCAGATCCTCGAACGGTATGAACGTACGTGCAGGGTCTACCATCAGTTCGCGAACATGCGTGCGTGGTTTGTCGCTGATGAACAGCGCAGGGATAGCGTCGGCACACTCCGTAGAGCCGTTGCCGCGCAGCAGTTGGTCGAGCGTCATAAGTGCGTAGAACACACCTCGTGCTGTCTTGCCCTTCGCCGTCACGCCCTTCGCGTTGATAGCGAGCGTGTACGCCTCGTCGTCGCTGAGTGAGTTGTCGAGTGCCAGCGTAATCTGTGTGCCACGTTGACGACTATTCACGATGTTGCCGATGCGCTCTGTTAGCACGCGTCGTGCTTGAATAGCCTCGTTGGCGAGTCCGTCGGCAGCTATGATGTTCCAGGCGGTTTTCACCTTCAAACTGCCACCTTTCTGCAGTTGCAGTTCTACGGGGAACGGCACGAGGCAGTCCTCCGGCTTGCTCACCTGATACGGCTCCTTAGCGTCGCTGAAGAAGAGGCTCCACCCCGCTGCCTTGCGGTAGAGTTTCTCGCTGCCTGTGGGCACGATGAGCTTCACGTTCTGGCGGTTGATGCCGTAGAACGCCGTAGCATCGGCCTTTGGCGGCACCTTCGAGTCGACGCGCACTGTCTTCAGCCCCGCGAGTCGTGCGAAAGCGTACTCTCCAATCTGTGGATTGCCCTTTATGATGATTTCCTCCAACGCCGTACAACCCGAGAACGCTGCTGCACCGATGCTCTCAACGCCAGCCGGAATGATTATCTTGCCCAACTTGTCGCACGCGAAGAACGCCTGCGAGCCGATTGACTTCGCTGCTGTTGGCAGCGTAATCTGCTCGAGTTGGTGGCGCGAGTGGAATGCGTTGTTAGGGATTGCGGTGCTCTGCGCCTCGCTGAGGTCTACTGAGCGCATCTGGAAACAGAGGTCGCGCAACTGACGGTAGTCGCTGTTGCCCGTCGTTGTCAGTTCGCCTGTGAGCTTGAGGCTTACAGCCATCGACTTCTGTTCAGGTTTCAGGTCGTCCATACGTGCTACGGTCTGCGCTGAAACTACGGCAGAGAGGAGCGTAGCGGCAGACAATAGGAAGAATTTTCTCATTGTTTTATTGTAGATTTAGTTTATAAATTAACGGTGTAAAGGGTGGGGCGGAAGGGTGAAAGCTTTATGATTGCCATCGTGCACCGAACGCCGCCCGATTGGATTGCGTTCGCCACCCGATTGGATTGCGTTCGCCGCCTGATCGGATTGCGTCCGCTGCCCGATTGGATTGCGTTCGCCGCCCGATTGGATTGCGTCCGCCGTCCGATGAGTTTTGTTGGTGATACATATCGTAGGAGGCTACGGCATTCCTGCCGTAGCCATTAGTAATAGAAATGCAACTTATTACTACTGTTTGCAATGGCTACGGCAGGAATGCCGTAGCCTCCTACGGTTTGCCATGCAACTCGTGTTTCTGTAGTATCTGCATCTTGCGTTATGCATCACACCATCCCGTCGAGCTGCTTCTTCAGCTCCTTCAGCTCGTCGCGCACGCTGATGAGTGTGGCAAGAATATCCGAACTCTTGTCCACGCCCGTGCGGTTCTTGTTGAGCATCTTGCGTGCTGCCGATAGCTTGAAGCCGCGCACCTTCACAAGGTTGTGTATCACGCGAATTTGCTCGATGTCCTTCTCCGTGTACTGGCGCACGTTCTGTCCCACGGTCTTGGGCTTCAGATGCGGAAACTCCGTCTCCCAAAAACGCAGCGTGCTCTCTCGTATGTCGAACATAGCAGCCACCTCCTTAATAGAGTAGTACAACTTCACGTTCTTATTGGTATTCAATGCCATATTATTTGCAATTTATTTGCAAAAGTAACCAAAACAAAGTACCTTTGCAAACGTTTTAGAAAGAAATTAAAAAACAAAACGACAATATTATATAATATGATGACAGCTAACGAAATCCGCGACTCGTTCAAGAAGTTCTTCGAGTCGAAAGGACACACCATCGTGCCGAGTGCGCCGATGGTAATCAAGGATGACCCAACATTGATGTTTACAAACGCTGGTATGAACCAGTGGAAGGACATCATCCTCGGCACACGCGAGCCCGAACCGCGTCGCCGTGCCGACACACAGAAGTGCCTTCGCGTGAGCGGTAAGCACAACGACCTCGAGGAAGTAGGTCACGACACATACCACCATACCATGTTCGAGATGCTCGGCAACTGGTCGTTCGGCGACTACTTCAAGGAAGGTGCCATCGACTACGCTTGGGAGTACCTCGTAGACGTGTTGAAACTCAACCCCGCCGATCTCTACGTGACAGTGTTCGAGGGTTCGGAGGAAGAAGGACTCGCCCGTGACGACGAGGCTGCATCATATTGGGCGAAGCACGTGCCCGCCGACCACATCATCAACGGCAACAAGCACGACAACTTCTGGGAGATGGGCGATACGGGTCCTTGCGGTCCGTGCTCGGAGATTCACCTCGACTCGCGTACACCAGAGGAGAAGGCTAAGGTGCCCGGACGCGAACTCGTGAACAAGGACGACCCGCAGGTTATCGAGATCTGGAACATCGTGTTCATGCAGTACGAGCGCAAGGCTAACGGCTCGCTCGTTCCGCTGCCGATGCACGTTATCGATACCGGCATGGGCTTCGAGCGCCTCGTACGCGCCATGCAGGGCAAGCACTCCAACTACGACACCGATATCTTCCAGCCTATCATCAAGGAAGAGGAAGCTATCACTGGCATGAAATACGGCGAGAAGGAGGAGACCGACGTGGCTATGCGCGTATGCGCCGACCACCTGCGTGCCGTAGCGTTCTCTATCGCCGACGGTCAGCTGCCTTCTAACGCTAAGGCTGGCTACGTCATCCGCCGCATCCTGCGCCGTGCAGTGCGCTACGCATACACCTTCCTCGGACAGAAGGAGGGCTTCCTCTACAAGCTCATCCCCGTGCTGACACGCGAGATGGGCGAGGCGTTCCCCGAGCTGAAGGCTCAGCACGACCTCATCCTCCACGTTATCAAGGAGGAGGAAGACTCGTTCCTGCGCACTCTCGAGAAGGGCATCAACATGCTCAACTCGGCTATGGACGAACTGAAGAAGCAGGGCAAGACAGAGCTCGACGGCGTGCAGGCGTTCCGCCTGTTCGACACATACGGCTTCCCGCTCGACCTCACCGAGCTTATCTGCCGCGAGAACGGATTCACCGTTGCCGCAGACGAGTTCGACGCCGAGATGCAGAAGCAGAAGGAACGCGCACGCAACGCTGCCGCTGTTGAGAACTCCGACTGGGTTATCCTGCGCGAAGGCGAACAACAGTTCGTTGGCTACGACTTCACCGAATACGAGTGCCACATCCTGCGCTACCGCAAGGTGACACAGAAGAAGAATACATACTTCGAGCTCGTGCTCGACAACACTCCGTTCTACGGCGAGATGGGCGGTCAGGTAGGCGATACCGGCGTGCTCGTTAGCGAGGACGAGACCGTTACAATCACCGATACAAAGCGCGAGAACGGACAGTCGGTACACATCGTGAAGGCTCTGCCGAAGAATCCGGAAGCCGATTTCATGGCTTGCGTAGATGTAGACGCTCGCGAGGGCTCGGCTGCCAACCACACCGCTACCCACTTGCTCGACTATGCTCTGAAGCAGGTGCTCGGCGACCACGTAGAGCAGAAGGGCTCATTCGTATCGCCCACAACGCTGCGTTTCGACTTCTCTCACTTCACCAAGGTGACTGACGAGGAGCTGCGCAAGGTAGAGCGTCTCGTCAACGACCTCATCCGTCAGGATCTGCCGCTCGACGAGCACCGCGACACTCCGTTCGAGGAGGCTAAGAAGCTCGGCGCTATCGCCCTCTTCGGCGAGAAGTACGGCGACAAGGTGCGCGTAGTGCGCTTCGGTCCGAGCTGCGAGTTCTGTGGCGGTATCCACGCACAGTCGACAGGTCGCATCGGTATGTTCAAGATCATCTCTGAGAGCAGCGTAGCTGCCGGCATCCGCCGCATCGAGGCAAAGACCGGCAAGGAGTGTGAGGAGCTGATGTACGACATCGAGGACATGCTGAAGGCTATCCGCGGTCTGTTCAACAACGCAAAGGACCTGCAGGGCGTCATCGGCAAGTACATCGAGGAGCACGACGCTATGAAGAAGAACATTGAGCAGTTCCAGGCTGCTGCCGTAGAGCGCACAAAGAACGACCTCATCGCTAAGGCACGCGAGGTGAACGGCGTGAAGGTCATCACTGCTGTCCTCCCGCTGGAACCGGCTGCTGCCAAGGACCTCATGTTCAAGCTGCGCCAGGCTGTTCCGTCTAACCTGCTCGCCGTTGTAGGCTCGGTAGCTCACGAGAAGCCGATGCTCAACGTCTGCATGAGCGACGACCTCGTGAAGGACCATTCGCTCAACGCTGGTCAGATGGTTCGCGAGGCTGCCAAGCTCATCCAGGGCGGTGGTGGCGGTCAGCCCCACTTCGCTCAGGCTGGCGGCAAGAACGTCGACGGACTCTCTGCTGCCGTAGACAAGGTTGTAGAACTTGCACAGCTCTAATCGACTGTTTAGTACAAACACTATAGGAGGCTACGGCATTCTTGCCGTAGCCTTTATTATATGCCCTTTTTCTATTCCTTTCTCTCCTTCGCATTAACCCGAATAGTTAACAAGTGTTTCACAACGTGAAATACTATGCATTTAATTCTCTATTCTGCAATTTTAGGAGTACCTTTGCAAAGATGTCCGGCACATTCGTAATATCATACTATATAATATGATGCACATGAAAACGTTTTCATGGCTTTTTGGACTATCGCATACGTAGACATAACAGATGAAAAGAGTTCTCGACTTCATAATAGCTGCTGTGTGCCTCGTTGTCTTTGCGCCGTTATTTTTGATTTGCATCGTTGCCATTTGGCTCGAAGACGGTGCGCCAACGATATATCGGCAGGAGCGCATTGGGTTGCACGGCAAGCCATTCTGCATATATAAGTTCCGCAGCATGACGCGCGACGCCGAGAAAGACGGACCGCAGTTGTTGCTCGAAGGAGCTTTGAACGACCCACGCCTCACGCGTGTGGGTCGGTTCTTGCGTGCCCATCATCTCGATGAGCTGCCGCAGTTGTGGAATGTAGTTCGTGGCGATATGGCGTTCATCGGTTATCGTCCCGAACGCAAATTCTACATCGACCAGATTATGGAGCGCGACCCACGCTATGAGCAGCTCTATGCTATCCGCCCAGGCGTCACCTCCTACGCCACGCTCTACAACGGCTACACCGACACCATAGAGAAGATGTTGCGTCGCCTCGAACTCGACCTTTATTATCTTGAGCACCAGTCGCTTTGGTTCGACTTCACCGTGCTCGCAAAGACATTCATAAGTATCGTATTTGGAAAGAAGTTCTGATAGGTATAACGCATAGGAGGTTATGGCATCCTGCCATAACCACGCATCCTGCTATAACCACGCTCTTGCTATAACCATGCTCTTACTATAACCACGCATCCTCCTAAGTTACATAATAACGCAAAACGCGCGCAACTGAATGGTTGCGCGCGTTTTGCGTTATTTGTTAGTTGTAAGTATGAATTAGCTCCAATCCTAAATCAAAATAGAATCAGAAAAGCTAATCATAACTCTCAACTCTCAATTCTGAACTCTCAACTATCTACTGCTTAGTCGCAGATCAAGTTCTCGCCAGTCATCTCCTCTGGCTTCTTCAGACCCATGATGTGGAGGATAGAAGGAGCCACGTCAGCGAGGCGTCCGTCCTTAACGGTAGCCGAGTTGTTGTTGGTTACGTAGATGAACGGAACCGGGTTGAGCGAGTGAGCGGTGTTCGGTGTCTCGTCCTCGTTGATAGCGTTGTCAGCGTTGCCGTGGTCAGCGATGATGATAACCTCGTAGTCGTTAGCCTTAGCAGTCTCTACTACGTCCTTAACGCAGTTGTCGATAGCGTGTACAGCCTTAGCGATAGCGTTGTAGATACCGGTGTGGCCAACCATGTCGCCGTTAGCGAAGTTTACTACGATGAAGTCGTACTCCTGAGTGTTGATAGCACCAACCAGCTTGTCCTTCACCTCGTATGCGCTCATCTCCGGCTTCAGGTCGTATGTAGCAACCTTCGGCGACGGAACAAGGATGCGGTCCTCGCCCTCGTACGGAGTCTCGCGGCCACCGTTGAAGAAGAATGTTACGTGAGCGTACTTCTCTGTCTCAGCAGTGTGCAGCTGACGCTTGCCCTGAGCAGAGAGATACTCGCCGAGAGTGTTTGCTACGTTCTCCTTCGGGAAGAGAATGTTAACGCCGGTGAACGATGCGTCGTACGGAGTCATGCAGAAGTACTGCAGACCCTTGATAGTGTGCATACCAGCCTCCTCGTGCTCCTTCTGTGTGAGCACCTCTGTGAGCTCCTTAGCACGGTCGTTGCGGTAGTTGATGAAGATTACAACGTCGCCTTCCTCGATCTTGCCGTTAACGGTAGAGTTGTTGATAGGAAGAACGAACTCGTCGGTTACGCCCTCGTCGTAGCTCTCCTGCATTGCCTTCACCATGTCGTCAGACTGCTTGCCCTTGCCCTCAACGAGCAGGTCGTAAGCTTCCTTGACGCGCTCCCAACGCTTGTCGCGGTCCATTGCGTAGAAGCGGCCTACGATGCTTGCGATGTGCGCACCGTTCTTGTCGCAGCACTCCTGAACCTGCTCGATGAAGCCCTTGCCCGACTTCGGGTCGGTGTCGCGGCCGTCCATGAAGCAGTGTACGTATACGTCGTTCAAGCCGTACTCCTTACCAATCTCGATGAACTTGAAGAGGTGGTCGAGCGAAGAGTGTACGCCGCCGGTAGAGGTGAGGCCCATAAGGTGGAGCTTCTTGCCGTTCTCCTTAGCGTAGCTGTAAGCCTTAACGATCTCCTTGTTCTGGAGGATAGAGCCGTCCTTGCAAGCGCGGTTAATCTTAACGAGGTCCTGGTAAACGATACGGCCAGCGCCGATATTCAAGTGGCCAACCTCAGAGTTACCCATCTGACCCTCCGGCAGACCTACGTCTTCGCCACATGCGAGGAGCTGTGAGTGTGCGCTCACTGCTGTAAGGTAGTCGAGATACGGAGTCGGTGTGTTGTAGATAACGTCACCTTTGCCATGTTTGCCGATGCCCCATCCGTCGAGGATCATCAATAAAGCTTTCTTTGCCATAATTCTTTGTATGTTATTATGTTAAAATAATGTTTCCTATTTACGTGCAAAGTTACAACAAATAATCCATAAATTATCCACTCTTGATGAGGTATTCTTATGTTTTTTCGTTACTTTTGCATTGGTTTAAACTTTATTATTGACTAACGGTATAATACTCGAATATGATAAATAAACTATTGTTGTCGGCTGCTATCGTTCTTAGTGGTGCGACTACTGTTGAAGCCGCTCAGAAGAAGTCGGCGAAAGTGGAGAAGCAGTTGGCTGCGCAGTGTGATGCCGGCTTGCGTTCCATCACCGAGGATGCGGCTCGTGCGCACGTATATTTCCTTGCCGACGACCTCTTGGAGGGCCGTCGTGCAGGCGAGCGTGGCTCGCGCATCGCCAAGCAGTATATCATCTCGCAGATGCGCCAGGCAGGTTTGAAGCCTTTCTTCGAGTCGTATGAGCAGCCTTTCGAGGCTTGCGCCGTGCAGAAGCTAAAGAGCGGTGTGCGCTACTTCGTTGAGGCTGACTCGATAGCCGAGATTAAGAAGCAGGTGCACCGCACGATGCACCTTAGCAATGTGCTCGCGGTGCTGCCGGGCAAGAAGACCGATGAGATGGTTGTTGTGGGTGCACACCTCGACCATGAGGGCGTGTACAGCGACCTCGAAGGCGACAAGATATACAACGGAGCCGACGACAATGCGTCGGGCGTGGCTGCCGTGCTGCAGATTATGAAGGCTTTCGTGGCGAGTGGCGCAACACCGGAGCGCACTATCGTGTTCGCATTCTGGGACGGCGAGGAGTTCGGACTGCTCGGTTCGCGCTACTTCACCGACAGCTATAAGGATATGCAGAAGGTGAAGGGCTACCTCAACTTCGACATGGTGGGCAGTGGTACGGATAGTCGCTACCTCATGTATTTCTTCACGGCTGCACATCCGAAGTTTGGCGAGTGGCTTAAGGCGGACATGGCGAAGCACAACTTCTGCTTCGACCCCGACTACCGTGCTTGGGAGAACCCCGTTGGTGGCAGCGACCAGCAGTCGTTCCACTTGAAGGGCGTGCCTATCGTATGGTATCACACCGGCGGTCAGCCCAACTACAACTTCCCGTCGGATGAGGCTGACACGGTGAACTATCCGAAGCTGACGGACATCACCCGTGCGTCGTACCTCACCACGTGGCACTTGGCGAACGAAGCGGAATATTAATAAAAAGCGTGATGGAGCACTGCAAACAGTGCTCCATCACGTTTTTTATTCGTTGAGAGTTAATACAGCAGCATGAGTCCTGCGAACGCAGCCCAGCTTATCATCTTCATCGGGTTTATCTTCACGAACTTCGTGCCTACGAATGTTGCCACGAAGATGGCGATGCTCACCCAGAAGTTCCACGGGTTGATAGCTGGCGACGAGAAGTTCTCGGGGGTCATAAGCAGAAGGGCTGCAGCTGCGATGAGTCCTACCACGGCAGGGCGCAGACCCGACATGATGTTCTGCACCGTCGGTGTGTTCATGTACTTCATAAACACACGGCAGATGAGAATCATCAGTATGAACGACGGCAGCACGAGGGCGCACGTTGCTGTCGCGCTACCCAAGATGGATGCCCATTCGCCCATGCCGGCTTTGTGTATGGCGGTGTATCCGCAGTATGTAGCTGCGTTGATACTTATCGGACCTGGTGTCATCTGGCTTATAGCCACGATGTTCGTGAACTCGGGTGCTGTGAGCCACGCATGGTTGTACACCGTCTGGTTCTGTATGAGCGACAACATACCGTAGCCGCCACCGAATCCGAAGAGTCCGATTTGGAAGAACGTAAGAAAAAGCTGGAGGTATATCATTTTATTCTGTTGGTTTGATTAGGATGCCGTACAGGTAGCCGCACATACCTGCCACTACGAGCACGTAGATAGGGTTTACGCCCAGGAGCCATATCAGCAGTGCGCTGCCTACGGGTATCCAGCAGTTGGTGAGTGCGATGCGTGCCGACTTTGCCAGTGTGAACACGGGGGCGGCAATCAGAGCCACCACCGCCGGGCGTATGCCGTTGAATGCCGATGCCACCACAGCGTTGTCCTGGAACTGGTGGAAGAACATTGCGATGAGCAGGATGATGAGGAACGAGGGGAGTGTGACACCGAGCGTAGCGCAGATGGCACCAGCGAGCTTGCGCATACGATAGCCGATGAACACGCTCATGTTCACTGCCAATGCGCCCGGGCACGATTGCGCCACGGCGATAAGGTCGAGAAACTCCTCGCGCGTCATCCATTTGTGCCTGTTCACCACTTCTGCCTCTATCTGTGGTATCATTGCGTAGCCACCGCCGAGCGTGAAGATGCCTATCTTGAAGAACACGCGGAACGCTGCTAAGTAAAAGTTCTGCATACTGTTTTGCTATGAAATCGCCTTTATTGTTAGTTCTGTGAAGTGTATTTCGGGCGTTATGCCCGAAGCGTGCACTTCTGTCGTCTGCAAAGGTACATTATTTAAAGCAAACTCCCACAGAATTTCGCTAATTCTGTGGGAGTTTTTTATGTTTCGCGGTTGCGAAACGTTGTTAAGTTTGAGAGTTGTCGTTACTGCTTCTCAATCCACTGGCGTGCGTTTACGAATGCCTCAATCCACGGAGTCACGTCGTCCTGACGACGGTCAGCCGGGTACCAAGCGTTCTGCCATGGGAAGATGGCACGCTCCAAGTGCGGCATCATTGCCAAGTGGCGTCCGTCAGCCGAGCAGATACCAGCCACGTTGTAGTCGGAACCGTTCGGGTTGCCCGGATACTCGGCGTAGTTGTAGCGAGCCACAACGTTGTACTTCTCCTCTGACTCAGGCAGCGAGAACTTGCCCTCGCCGTGAGCTACCCAGATGCCGAGCTTGTCGCCGCTGAGCGATGAGAACATCACGCTCTTGTTCTGCGGAATCTCTACACCGAGGAAGTTGCTCTCGAACTTGTGCGAGTCGTTGTGCAGCATACGTGTGCGCTTCTCGTGGTCGGGGTTGATGAGGTTCAGCTCAACCATGAGCTGACAGCCGTTGCAGATACCGAGCGAGAGAGTGTCCTTGCGAGCGTAGAACTTGTCAAGCGCCTCCTTAGCCTTCGGGTTGTAGAGGAATGCGCCTGCCCAGCCCTTAGCCGAACCAAGAACGTCAGAGTTAGAGAAACCACCGCAGAAGACGATCATGTTCACGTCCTCGAGTGTCTCGCGACCGGTGATGAGGTCGGTCATCATAACGTCCTTCACGTCGAAGCCTGCGAGGTAGAGCGAGTAAGCCATCTCGCGCTCGCCGTTCGTACCCTTCTCGCGGATGATTGCAGCCTTGATGCCCGACGCTGTGCGGCGGTCAGCCGAGATGCCGTAGCTCTCGAGCGAGCCCTTGAACGACGGGTGGAACTGCATCTCAACCGGCTGCTTCTTGTAGTTGTCGCGGCGCTTTGCAGCACAACCGTTGAAGCTCTGGTCGCGGTCGAGCAGGTACGATGTCTTGTACCATGTGTCGCGCAGTGCATCGATGTCGAATGTATGTGTGTACTCGTCCTTCTTGATGACGATAGTGCGTTCTGTCGGAGTGGGGTAGCCAATCTTTGCGTAGCCGATGCCGTTCTCCTCCATGTACTCCTTGAACTCCTCCTTGTACTTGTCCGAAACCTGAACAACAACGCCCGGGTTCTCGGCAAGCAGCATCTTGATGATGTCGTTGCCGGCAAGGTTGTGGAGGTTGACGTGCATACCGCCTTCAGTGTTGGCGAAGCACATCTCGAGCAATGTGGTAATCAGACCGCCTGCAGAGATATCGTGACCTGCCATAATCCAGCCCTTCTCGATCATCTCCTGAACTGCGTTGAAGCAGTCGGCGAAGTATTCCGGGTTCTTCACGGTCGGTACGTCGTCGCCCACGAAGCCGAGGCTCTGCGCGAATGCGCTACCGCCGAGTCGCTGCTCGTCGAACGAGAAGTCGATATGGTAGAGTGATGAGTTCTTGTCGTTCACGAGTACCGGCGAAACAACCTTGCGGATGTCCGATACTTCGCCGCCTGCGCTCACGATTACTGTGCCCGGAGCGATGATCTTCTCGCCGTTCGGGTACTGCTGGGTGAGCGACAGAGAGTCCTTGCCGGTAGGTACGTTCACCTTCAGAGCCAGGCAGAACTCGCTGAGAGCCTTCACTGCGCTGTACAGACGAGCGTCCTCGCCCTTCTGTGAGCGGCATGGCCACATCCAGTTGGCAGAGAGCGAAAGGCTGTTCAGTCCGTCTGCGAGCGGTGCCCAAACGATGTTGGTCAGAGCCTCTGCTACAGAGAGTACAGAACCTGCTTCGGGTGAAGCCAGACCAGCCTGCGGAGCGTGTCCGAGAGCTGTAGCGATACCCTTCTTGCCGCGGTAGTCGAGAGCCACAACACCACAGTCTGAGAGCGGCAGCTGAATCTCGCCCTGACACTGCTGGCGTGCTATCTTGCCGGTTACGGAGCGGTCCACCTTGTTTGTCAACCAGTCCTTGCAAGCCACAGCCTCAAGCTGCAGCACGCGGCTTACGTATTTGTCGAGAACGTCGTCCTTGCCGTTCTCCGATGTCTCTTCGTGTGTATATTCTGCGTCGCGGTAGTGGCGCTCTACGGTCTCGTCGCGCATGATGGTCTTCGGCGAGTGACCGAACATCTGAGCCACGTCGAGGTCGAAAGGCTTCACGCCGTCGCCCTGCTTGAACGAGAAGTGGGCGTCGCCGGTTGTCTCGCCCACTACGTACAGCGGAGCACGCTCGCGCTCTGCGATGCGGCGTACGTGGTCGATGTGCTTCTCGTCGATGAGCAAGCCCATGCGCTCCTGGCTCTCGTTGGCGATGATTTCCTTTGCAGACAGTGTCTTGTCGCCGATAGGCAGCTTGCTCATATCAATCTCGCCACCGCACTCCTCTACAAGCTCCGAGAGACAGTTGAGGTGACCAGCCGAACCGTGGTCGTGGATAGAAACCACCGGGTTCACATCCTCTTCGCACAGGGCGCGAACGAGGTTGTATGCACGCTTCTGCATCTCGGGGTTGGCACGCTGCACAGCGTTCAGCTCGATGCCGTTGCTGTAGCGACCTGTGTCAACAGAAGATACCGAACCGCCGCCCAAGCCGATGCGATAGTTGTCGCCACCTACAACGACAACCTTGTTGCCCTTCTGCGGCTCCTTCTTCAGACAGTCGCGCTTTGTGCCGTAGCCTACGCCGCCGGCGAGCATGATTACCTTGTCGTAAGCGTACTTCTCAGCGCCTTCCTGATGCTCGAAGGTGAGCACCGAACCGGTGATGAGCGGCTGACCGAACTTGTTGCCGAAGTCTGACGCACCGTTAGATGCCTTGATGAGAATCTGCTCCGGTGTCTGGTACAGCCACTTGCGTACGGGCATGATGTCCTCCCAGTCGCGTGTGAGGTTGTCGTCGTCCTTAAGACGCGGATAGGCTGTCATGTACACGGCTGTTCCGGCGATAGGCCATGAGCCTACACCGCCACCCATACGGTCGCGAATCTCGCCGCCCGTACCGGTAGCTGCACCGTTGAACGGCTCCACGGTAGTCGGGAAGTTGTGTGTCTCTGCCTTCAGCGAGATAACGCTCTCGATGTCCTTCACCTGGAAGTAATCGGATGTCGACTGGTCGTGCGGTGCGAACTGTTCCACAACCGGACCCTGCGCGAAAGCCACATTGTCTTTATATGCAGAGAGAATCTTGTTGGGGTTCTCCTTTGTTGTCTGCTTGATCATAGCGAACAGCGACGACTCCATCTCTTTGCCGTCGATGATGAACGTACCGCCGAAAATCTTGTGGCGGCAGTGTTCAGAGTTGATCTGTGCGAAACCGAAGATTTCAGAGTCTGTCAACGGGCGGCCAAGCTCTTTCTCTATCTTGTGCAGATACTCAATCTCCTCGGCTGAGAGTGCCAGACCCTCCTGCTCGTTGTATTCTTCTATGTTCTCCACGCGCTTGATTGGTTCCGGCTCGTGGTTCACTGTGAAGATGTCTTGGTCGAGACCCTCGTACATGCGCTGCAACATAGGGTCGTGGTCGGCATCTTTCGAGCTTACGGGGAAGTACTCCTCAATACGCGAAATGCCGTGGAGGCTCATATTCTGAGTTATCTCTACGGCATTCGTACTCCATGGAGTAATCATTTCGCGGCGTGGACCCACAAAGAAGCCCTCGACAGTCTCACCCTCGATGAGAGTGGCACCGCCGTAAAGCCAACACAGTTCATTGATCTCGTCTTGTGAGAGCTTGTGATCTGCTGCTGTAGCAATCACGCTCTTGCTTGGAGTCATGAAAAATAGAATCATACTGCTTGTATATTGTTTTGGATGAAAAACATTTTGTTGTCTGCAAAGTTACGACTTTTTAGCAAAATGAGCGCATGTTTGCATGGTTATTTTGATTATTTGATAGATAGATTGTGAATATTCTCGAGTGTGTAGGTAAAGGGCAGAGCATCCGCATCGGTCGACGCAGATGTCCGCATCGGTCGACGCGGATGTCTGCATCGGTCGATGCGGATGGTTTAAGCTCTGAGTGTGAACTCGAATCTAAGTCCTCCCTCCTCGTTGTTGTGTGCACTGATTGTTCCGCCGTGCAACAGTACGGCGTTCTTCACGATGGCGAGCCCGAGTCCGGTGCCGCCCATCTTGCGCGAGCGTCCTTTGTCCACGCGGTAGAAGCGTTCGAAGATGCGTGACAGATGCTCCGATGGCACGCCCACACCGTTGTCGGAGAAGGTGAAGTGCCACTTGCGGTGGTCGTCGAACAGCTCGTCGGAGCTTAGCTCTGCGTCTATGGTTATCGTTGTGCCCACACCGGCGTAGGCGATGGCGTTGTCGGTGAGGTTGCGGAACACGCTGTAGAGCAGACTCGTGCTGCCGCGCACCACGATGTTCGGCTGCAAGCGGTTGCAGAACTTCATCTCCTTCTGCTGCAGTTGCAGTGCCGTCTCCTTCTGTATGTTCGATACGATGTCCGAGATGTTCACGTTCTCCTCGCTCATCATCTCCGGTGCGTCGTCCATGCGGTTGAGCGTAGAGATGTCTTGCAGTAGCGAGGTGAGGCGTTGGCTCTGTGCGTAGCTACGCTGCAGAAACTGCTCGCGTGTGGCATCGTTGATGTTCGGGTTCTCGAGGATGGTCTCCAGATAGCCCTGTATGCTTGCCACGGGTGTCTTCAGCTCGTGCGCGATGTTCTGCGTGAGCTGTCGTTTCAGTACGTCCTGCTCGCGGCGTGTGGTCTGCAATCGCTTGTACATCTTGATGATACGCTCGGCTATCTCGCCCAACTCGTCGTTGGGGAACACGGCGAGGTCCTCCGTTTCGAGCGACTCATTGTGGTCGGCTCTTGAGGCGAACGTGCGCAGCTTCGTGATGTTGTCGCTCAGTCGGCTGATGAAGCGGTAGAGTATGATGGTGAGCAGCAGTATGGCTCCTATGGCGAACCAGATGTAGTGCTGGTCGGCTTGCAGCGAGCGTGCGAGGTCGCTCGTGTAGGGCAGGGCGGAGCGTATGATGAGCTGCTGCTTGGGAAAGTAGGTTGCAGAGTAGAAGAAGTCGCCGTGTACGGTCTCGCTATTGCGGTCGACGGTCGAACCGGCTCCGTGTTTCAGCGCCGCGGCTATCTCTGGGCGTGTAGAGTGGTTGTTGATGTGCGAGTAGTCCTTCAGCTTGCTGTCGTAGAGCACATCGCCGTTGGCGCGTATCAATGTCACGCGTATGTTCTGTATGTAGTGGGTTTCTACATAGCGGTCGAGTGCCTCCTCCGAGAAGTCGGGGAAGAGGCGCAGATATTCCTCCATGCGCGAGTTGTAGTCCTGCAGCTTCAGGTTGAGCGTGTCAATCTTGAACTGTTTCTCGCGCTCCTGCTGGAACACGATGAACGCCACGGCGAACACAAGGAACACCGAGAGGATGCTGAGGTATAGTTTTTTGCCGACAGATATTTTCATAATTAGTAATTTAGGAGGGTATGGCATCCTGCCATACCCACGCAGGTGGTTCGTAGTAGGTAGGAGGGTATGGCATCCTGCCATACCTACGCCAATAGTTCGTAGTGGGTAGCGTGGGTATGGCAGGATGCCATACCCTCCTATGCGTCAAAGTAATATCCAAATCCGAGGCGCGTGACGATGCACTTCGCGAAGCGACCTATCTTCTTGCGCAGGCGTGTGATGTTCACGTCCACGGTGCGGTCGAGCACCAGCACGTCCTTCGGCCATACGCGGTCGATGAGTTCCTGACGCGAGAACACACGTCCGCGCTCGTCGAGCAGCAGGTGGAGCAGTTCGAACTCGGTCTTCGTGAACGCTATCTCCTCGCCGTCGATGGCTACGGTCTTCTTGTCGAGGTTCATCACGATGCCCTGGTATGTGATGAGGTGCGCCTCTTCCTCCTCGTTCTCAGTGGCTGTGCGGCGCAGCACGGCACGCACGCGCACCATCACCTCGCGCAGCGAGAACGGCTTCGATATATAGTCGTCGGCACCGAGGTTGAAACCCGTCACGGTGTCGTTCTCTGTGTCGCGGGCGGTGAGGAAGATGATAGGCACGCGAGCTGTCTGTGGGTCGTCCTTCAGCAGTCGGGCGAGGGCGAACCCCGACATGCCGCCCATCATCACGTCGAGCAGCAGCAGGTCGAACGATACTATGTCGAGCGTCTGTGCCTCTTCGGCTGATGTGGCGGTCTGCACCTCGTAGCCTTCTGTTTCGAGATTGAACTTAAGGATTTCGAGCAAGTCCTGCTCGTCGTCAACAACGAGGATTTTCTGGTTTTGTTTCATAACTGCTATATCTTTGTTCTGCTTGCAAAGTTATATATAATTGTATTCACATGTACTACTAAACTGTTACAATTTCGTTACGCCAACAAAAAAGGCACACCGTTGGGTGTGCCTTTCATATCTTAAAACGCCTGCTTGTCGCCAACGATGACGTTAGCCACGGTCTTATACATTATATATATGTCGAGCCATACGCTCCAATGCTCCAAGTACCAGATGTCGCCAGCCACGCGTCCCTCCATCTGCGAGAGGTATTTTGTCTCGCCTCTGAAGCCGTTCACCTGGCTCCAACCGGTGATGCCTGGCTTGATGTAGTGGCGCACCATGTAGTTGTCGATGAGCTTCGAGTAGTCGTCGGTGTGCTTCACCATGTGTGGGCGTGGACCCACGATACTCATCTGTCCTAACAGTACGTTGATAAACTGTGGCAGCTCGTCGATGTTTGTCTTGCGCATTATGTTGCCCCACTTCGTCTTTCGCGGGTCGTTCTTTGTGGCTTGCAGCGTGTCGGCATCCTTGTTCTCCTTCATGCTGCGGAACTTCAGGCAGTAGAACTCCTTGCCGTTAAGTCCGGTGCGCTTCTGTCGGAAGAACAACGGGCCTGGCATTGTTATCTTCGTAACGATAGCCACAACGGCGAGTATGATGGGGAAGAGCGTGCAGAGGAATGTCAGTGACACCACGACGTCGAACGTGCGCTTTATCAAGCGGTTCTCGATGAGGCTCAGCGGCTCGTTGTAGAGACTCAAGTAAGGTACGTCGCCCAGCACTTTGAGGTGCATACGATGGTGTAGATAGTTGCTGACGTTGGGCATCGAATAGAAGTGGATGAAGTGATGCTCGCAGTAGCGTATCACTTCAAGGATTTCCTCGCTGAAGCGTGAGGGCAGACAGCAGTACAATTCGTGTACGTTGCTGTGCTCCTTCAGCACCTCTGGCATATCCTGCGGTGTACCGAGATATGTGCATAGCTCAGAGAATTTCTCGTTGGGTTGGTGGTCGAAGTAGCCCAGCACGTTGAAACCTAAGTCGTTTGGTATGGTCATCTGGCGATACATGTTGCGCACGTTGCTGTTGCTTCCTACGAACACCACGTTGTGAGCGTGTTTCGGCATACGTCGCCAGGCTGCAACAACATGACGTGTTATGATGCGGAAGATAGAAACACCGACGAATGCAGTCAGCCAAAACTCTATCATTCTGAATAACGACATGTGTTGGAAGTCGCCGATGGCGAACATGAGAATGCAACCGATTGCACCTACGAAGAAGTTCTGCATCACACGCATGATAATCTGGTGGTTGCTCACCTTGCGATGATGCAGCACGACACCATTCTCCATTGTGCAAGCTAAATATACGATAGAGCCTACCACCATCGTTTGGCGCATTGCGTCGATGTCGGTGTCATATTTTAAAACGCAACAAAACAGCCAGTACAATAGATTGATGATGATGATATCACCAAGCAATACTGACATCTTCAATAGTTTGTTCTCGTGTGGGCTATGTATTGTGTTACTCATTATTCTTCATTTTGGGGTTATATGAATACTAATTTATAATTACTCTCTCACTCTCTAAATATTATCGTTGTTGTAAGTATGCGTTTGATGTGTCTTTGTTTTTTGTGTGTATGCATAACGCAAACGTTGCAAAGTTAGTCTAAATAGTTTAGATTATTGATACAAATGGACATAAAAGTGTTAATTAGTGTAAAAAAAAAACGCTAAAAGACCAAAATTTCTTTCGGAAGCAACGCCTCGGGCGTGCTTCCGGAGGAAATATGGCGGATTGTATCCGCTGAGTAGTTGCGCAAGATATATGGAGCTTGGCGTGCGAAACTCAATAATTTTAAGTAACTTTGCACTTCGTATTTAATTTAAAAAACAGAAACAAATGATAGTCTGCATAGCCGAGAAACCAAGCGTAGCCAAGGATATAGCCCGCATATTGGGTGCCACCGCCTCACACAACGGATACATGGAGGGCAATGGCTTCCAAGTGACGTGGACCTTCGGTCACCTCTGCACGCTGAAAGAGCCCAACGACTACACCGAGAACTGGAAGCACTGGAGTCTCTCGGCGTTGCCGATGATACCGCCGCGCTTCGGTATCAAGCTCATCGACGACGACGGCATCAAGCGCCAGTTCAGCGTCATCGAGCGTCTCATGCAGGCTGCCGACTGCATCGTCAACTGTGGTGACGCCGGACAGGAGGGTGAGCTGATACAGCGTTGGGTGATGCAGAAGGCACAGGCGAAGTGCCCGGTGAAGCGTCTTTGGATATCGTCGATGACCGACGAGGCTATCCGCGAGGGTTTCAACTCGCTGAAGGACCAAAGCGAGTACCAGCCGCTGTACGTTGCCGGACTGAGCCGTGCCATCGGCGACTGGCTCCTGGGCATGAATGCTACGCGCCTCTACACGCTCAAGTACGGACAGAACCGACAGGTGCTCAGCATCGGTCGTGTGCAGACACCTACGCTCGCGCTCATCGTCAACCGCCAGAAGGAGATCGACTCGTTCGTGCCCGAGCCTTATTGGGTGCTCTCCACCATCTATCGCGACACACTCTTCACAGCCACAAAGGGCAAGTTCACGACGAAGGAGGAGGGCGAGCAGGCGTTCGCCACCATCGCCGACAAGCCGTTCGAGGTGACGGGCGTGTCGAAGAAGAACGGCAATGAGGCTCCTCCACGCCTCTTCGACCTCACCTCGCTGCAGGTGGAGTGCAACCGCAAGTTCTCATACAGTGCCGAGACAACGCTCAACCTCATACAGTCGCTCTACGAGCGCAAGCTCACCACCTATCCACGTGTCGATACGCAGTTCCTGAGCGACGACATCTACCCGAAGTGTGCCGGCATACTCACCGGTATGCGCGGTTACGAGCAGTACATACAGCCGCTTGCCGGCAAGAAGTTGCCAAAGTCGAAGCGTGTCTTCGACACATCTAAGGTGACCGACCACCACGCCATCATCCCGACCGGCGTGCCTGCGTCTGCACTCAGCGACATGGAGCGCAACGTCTACGACCTCATTGCGCGTCGCTTCATCGCTGTGTTCTACCCCGACTGCAAGTTCGCTACCACCACCGTGCTCGGCAAGGTGGAGGATGTGGCGTTCAAGGTGAGCGGAAAGGAGATATTAGAGCCTGGCTGGCGCACCATCTACGCACAGCAACCCACGGCAACCCAACAACAAATCTCAACATCTCAACCCAACAACCCACAACCGTCGTCGTCCGAAGACGACGACAAGCAGGACGAGGAGCGCACTCTGCCCACATTCGTGAAGGGCGAGAGTGGACCGCACACGCCTACGCTCACCGAGAAGTGGACCACACCGCCGAAGTACTACACCGAGGCTACGCTGCTGCGTGCCATGGAGACCGCCGGCAAGTTCGTCGACGATGAGACGCTGCGTGCTGCGCTGAAGGAGAACGGCATCGGACGACCGTCTTCGCGTGCCGGCATCATCGAGACGCTCTTCAAGCGCCACTACATACGTCGCGAGCGCAAGAACCTCATCGCCACGGCTACCGGTATCGAACTGATTGATATCATCCACGAGGAACTGCTCAAGAGTTGCGAGCTGACCGGCATATGGGAGAAGAAGCTCCGCGATATAGAGCACAAGAAGTACGAGGCTGCCGACTTCATCAACGAGCTGAAGCAACAGGTGACGGAGATTGTGTACGACGTTCTGCGCGACAACAGCAACCGCCGTGTCACCATCACCACCGACGAGGACTTGAAGAAGGCGAAAAAGAAAAAGACTGCTGCGCCGAAGAAAGCCGCAGCAAAGTCTGCTGCAACGGCATCGGCTGCATCAACAAAAAATGCTGCCGCCTCACCGCAGCCCGCAACAAGCGAGCCGTCGGCAGACGACAGCATAATCGGCACCACTTGCCCCGTTTGCGGCAAGGGTACAATCATAAAAGGTAAGACGGCTTACGGCTGCAGCAACTGGAAGAACGGCTGTACCTACCGCGTCGCGTTCAAATAGTTTAGAACTTCACCACGCGCGAACCGTCTGCAGTCTCTTCGATAGTAACCTTCGTTGCGTCCTCAGGCAGCAGGTCCTCTATCAGCTCCGGCCACTCGAGGAAGCACAGCGAACCGCTGTAGAAGTAGTCCTCGTAGCCCATGTCGTACACCTCTTCGAGCTTCTTTATGCGGTAGAAGTCGAAGTGGTATATTGCGTCGCCGGTTGTGGCGGAAGTGTATTCGTTCACGATGGCGAACGTGGGCGAAGTGATTACGTCGTCTACGCCCAAGCACTCGCAGACAGCCTTCACGAAAGTAGTCTTGCCTGCGCCCATCTTGCCGTAGAAGGCGAACACCTTGCCGTCGCCCATATTCTCTACAAATGTTTTGGCAGCCTCGTTGATGTCTGCCAGAGAGTTGATTTTTATTTCCATAGTTTTTTCGTTTTTCTATTATAACAGTAAGCTGCTTGCAGCTTTTTTTATTTCCTTCCCTTTAGTGTTATCAGCGGTATGAGCATCTCTTCGAGCGAGATGCCGCCGTGCTGGAACGTGTCCTTGTAGTACGACACGTAGTAGTTGTAGTTGTTGGGGTAGGCGAAGAATGTGCTGCCGGTGGCGAACATGTACGACGTACTGATGTTTGGTGCGGGCAGCTGCGCCTCCTGTGGATTCTTGATGACGAACACTTCCTTCGATTGGCAGTTGAGGTTCTTGCCCAGCTTGTAGCGCAGGTTGGTGTTCGTGTTGCGGTCGCCGATTATCTTCACCGGCTTCGACGCACGGATACTGCCGTGGTCGGTGGTGATGATGATGCGGCAGTCGATCTGCGAGAGTGCGCTGAGCAGGTCTGCCATGACCGAATGACGGAACCACGAGAGCGTTATCGAGCGGTAAGCCGACTCGTTGTTGGCGAGTTCGCGCACCATCTTCGACTCTGTTCTTGCGTGCGAGAGCATATCGATGAAGTTTACCACGATGACGTTGAGGTCGTTCTTTGTCAGCTCGTTGAGGCGTGCAAGCAGTTTGTCGGCACCCGTCGAGTCGTTCACCTTGTGATACGAGAACGAGTCGTGGCGGCGGTAGCGTTCTATCTGCGTGCGTATGAGCGGTTCCTCGTTGAGGTTCTTGCCCTCGTCTTCGTCCTCGTCCACCCACAGCTCGGGGAACATCTTCTCAATCTGCACGGGCATCAAGCCCGAGAAGATGGCGTTGCGTGCGTACTGCGTAGCCGTCGGCAGGATGCTGGTGTACATGTCCTCCTCTATGTCGAACATGTTGCCAATCTCCTTCGACAGCACGCGCCACTGGTCGTAGCGGAAGTTGTCGATGACGATGAGGAACACCTTCTCGCCCTCGTTTATTGCAGGGAACACCTTGCGCTTGAAGATGTCCGGGCTCATCAGTGGGCGGTCGGTTACGCCCGGTGCCACCCACGACAAGTAGTGCTTCTTTATGAACTTGGCGAAGCCGTTGTTTGCTTCCTCCTTCTGCATCTGCAGCATCTCGGTCATGTTGCTGTCCGTAGAGCTAAGCTCCAGTTCCCAGTGCACCAGTCGGCGGTACGCATCCTTCCAGTCGTCTATCGTGTTGCAGTTCATTATCTGCATCGAGATGTCCTGGAAGTTCTGCTGATAGCCCGTCTGCGTCACCTCCGACACAATCTGCTTGCGGTGTATGTTCTTCTTCAGCGTGAGCAGAATCTGGTTGGGGTTGACCGGCTTGATGAGGTAGTCGGCAATCTTCGAGCCGATAGCCTGATCCATGATGTTCTCCTCCTCGCTCTTCGTCACCATCACTACGGGTGTGGCAGGCGACAGCTCCTTTATCTGTTGCAGCGTTTCGAGTCCGCTGATGCCGGGCATCATCTCGTCGAGCAACACAAGGTCGAACTTGTGCTGCTTGCACTCTTCGATGGCGTCTGTACCGTTGCTCACGGTCACCACCTCGTATCCTTTGCTCTGAAGGAAGATGATGTGGGCGCGCAAGAGTTCAATCTCGTCGTCTACCCACAGTAAATATCCGTTGCTCATAATGCTCTTTCTTTTTTTGTTAAAAACCGTCGAGGTCGTAATACTCATCGTCGTCGTAGCTCTCCGTCTGCTTGTTGTTCTGCTTCTTGCTCGGCGTGCCTTGCTTGGGCTGAGGGTCTTCGCCGAAGTAGAAGTCGTCCTCCAACTGCTTGGGTTCTTCCTTTACTATCGGCTTGGGCTCTTCCTTAACCTCCGGCTTCGGTTCCTCTACAACAGTCGTTGCAGACTCTTCCTTGACCTCCGGCTTCGGTTCTTCTACAACAGTCGTTGCAGACTCCTCCTTGACCTCCGGCTTCGGTTCCTCTACGACAGTCGTTGCAGGCTCCTGAGGTTGTTCGTCCTCGATGTTCACCACGCCACCCTCAGTCGACGGCTCTTCCGCAGGTTGAGGCTCTTCGTCGAAGAATGTGTTCGTAGTGTTCTGGTTGTTCGCAGGCTCCTCCTCGAAGTCGTCGCGCTGCTTTGTCGTCTTCTGTTCGTCTGGCTCAACGACTGGTTCTTCCGGAATGTCGAGCAGATCCTCCGTTGCTATCTTAAGCGGAGCGAAGTTCTTCTCGTAGAACTTGGCGTAGTCGGCGTAGCTGAACTGCTTGCCGAGCAGCGGCAGGTTCACGTCGCTGATTATGATTTGTCTACTCTTGCCCACGAGCTTCATCAGTTGCTTCTGTTCCTGCAGCTGACGTGCGTACTGCAGTGCCTCGTCGTAGTTGCGGAAACCCTTCACGAGCATACGGTTCAGTCCGTCCGCCTGCTCCACCTCTATGTCGAAGTTGCGCACCATGAACGATGTGAAGTTGTAGCGAGCCAGCTCGAAGAGCATACGGTTGGCGTCTATCGAGTCGGGTTTGTACGCTATCATGTATATGAACGCAGCGTTGCGGTCGTTAGAGAACTCGCGCACAGCCGTCGAGTCGCTTTCGTTGAGCACCTGCGAGCGTCGCTCCCAGATATTCTCGAGGTCGAACTTGCCGCCTTGCAGCTGTCGTCCCTCGTTCACGCCCTTCACTATCATGCCTGCCATTACGGCTATAGGGCTTTGCGGATACTTCTTCACCACCGTGTTCAGGTCGTCGATGCAGCCCTCGTAGTCGCCTTCGTTCAGCTTGCCCAGACCACCGATGAAGAGGAACTTGTCGCGGTTGGCACCCAACGGGAATCGCTGTTCGGACACGCTGACATTGCCGCGCACCTCCTTGTAGCGCGCCGCCTTGAACGCATCGTAGGTAGCAGCGTACAGCGAGTCTTCGAGGTGCACGCCGAGGCGCGCATTCTCCACGAAGTTGGGGTCGGTGAGCAGTGTTGTCCACTCGCTCTCGGGGTACTCCTGCTTGAGTCGTGCCACGTACGAATCGGCGGTCTGTCGGTCGCCCTTGCGCATATATAATAGGTAGAGGTGATAGTAAGCCTCCGCCTTCTTCTCAAAGTTGGGATAGTCGCCGCCGATGAGTCGCATGAACTGCTTCTCGCTTCGCGGTAGGTTGTCGAGCTTGTCTTTGAAGATGACGCCCGAGTTGTAGAGTCCTTCGGCGATGATGCCGTTACTCTCCGCCACCTGCTCCTCCGTGAATGGTATCTGCGCCATGTAGTACTCGCGCTTGTGTGGGTCGTTCTGTGCGCTGTCAGCGATAAGCGCGAGCGAGTCGGCTATTGCTTCCGCCTGTGCTATGGAGTCCTGCTGCTCCTCGGTGAGTTCCGGCTCGTCGGTCTGGAACGCCACCACCGTCTTGTTCACGCGCTGCCAGTCGTCCACATTCTCGCGCTTGCCCCATTGCTTCTGGAACGCCGCCTTACCCTGGCTCACCGCCATCTGGTTGTAGAAGTACCACTGCGCATTGCGCTGGTTCTGCTGGTTTTGCTGGTTCTGCATCGTCGTGTTGTTGCCGAACTGGTTGTTCTGCGCCATGTCGTTGCCGCCGTTCATCTGGTTCTGCGCGTCCTGCTCTGCCTGCAGTCGGCGTTCCTCCTTCTCCTTCTTCTTCAGCGCCTCGATGGTGCGGTCGATGGCAGCGTTGCGGTCGCTCTCGCTCATCTTGGCGAGCGACTGCAGTGAGTCCTGCAGGTGTATGGCGTCGGTGTACGGCACGAGGTCGTCCAGAATCTTCGAGCGGTTCGACAGCTCCTCGTAGTCCTTGCGCTCCTTGTCGAGCATACCGATAGCCTGACCGTAGCAGCGTTGCGCATCGTTGTAGCGCTCCTTGTCCCAGTAGATGTCGCCGAGCTTCAGCAGCAGCACGCCCTTCTCTATGCCCGAGCGCGTGGCTTTAGCCGCTCCGCGCTCGTAGGCGTTGATGGCTTGTGCGGTGTCGCTCTGTGCGAGGTATATGTTGCCGATGGCGTAGTACACCTGGTCGAGATATTCCTTGTTCTTGTCCGATCGTGCCATGCGTTTCAGGCGGCCTATCATCTTCTTCGACTGACCCACGGACATCACCTCCGTCATGCTGATGCGTGCGTTGAACTCCAGCTCGTAGGGTGGGTTGAGCTTCGTCACGTGCTTGAACGCCTTCATCGCCTCCACGTTGTTGCCCAACGCTGCCTGCATCTGTCCCATGAGGAACCACTCGCGTGCGCGCTGCTTGCGTCGCATCTCGTGCTTGATGACGTTGCGCAGGTGGGGTATAGCTTTCTCGTATTCGCCCGTGTGTATGTAGTAGTCGGCGTAGGTGTAGTCCCACTCCTTGCGTGCCGACCAGTGGATGGAGTCGCGCTGCATATTGCGTATCACGTCCTCGGCATCGTAGAGCCAACCCTCCTCGATGTAGCATTTGGCGAGCCATGCTCTCGACTTGGCGTAGATGGCTGGCTGCGTCTGGTACAGTCGGCTCATGTAGTTGAACGTGGCTGCTGCCTCGTCGAACGCTCCCTTGTAGAACTGCGAGCGTCCCATGAGCAACCACGCCTTCCAAAGGAACGGGTTGTACTCGCGGCGCGAGAGCCACTCCAAGTCCTTCGCCGTCTTCTTGCGCTGCTTCGTCCACTGCGGTCGGCGCTTTATGCTGTGCAGCTTGATGGTCTTCTGACACTTCTCGATGGCGCGGTCGTAGTTCGACTTGCCTATCTCTCGGCTGTTCTTGTTGCTCACGGTGTAGAGCGGAATAAGCTCGGTGAAGTTGTCCTTGTTGCCTTCCTCCTTCTCTAATGAGGCGTCGATATACGCCAACGAGCCGTTATAATAAGTGTTATAACGCGCCTTGAACGAGTGCCACCAGCGTGTGCGCGCGGTGTTTTTCTGCGTAGAGCATCCTGTCGCAACCACCAATACAGCTGCGAGAAGGATGGGTACAATATGTCTTGTCTTAAATAGTTTCACGTATAAATAACTCTGTTTGTGGCGTTTTATTGCCTTAACCCTCCCTGAGCATGAATGTTTCATCCTTTATCTGGTCGGGCAGGTTGATACCACGCAGTGTCAGACTGCGGCACCAGTCGGCTATCTCCTCGTGGCGCATGGTGTAGAGCACCTCGCTGAACTGCTCCACCTCCTCGTCGGTGTAGCTGTCCGAAGGTCGTCCGCTGAACGCGTCGAGCTCCTCGTCGTCGTAGTAGACGATGTCCTTCGTGGCAGCCTCCATCATGCAGTCCTGCTCACACTTGTCGTTAGTGCCGTTGCATGTGGCGCATGTCTCCACCACGGTTATCTTCTCCTCGCCGTCGTGCTTGCTCAGCTTGGCGATCAGTGCGGCGATGATGCCGAGCACAATTATCGAAATCACTAATATTATCATATTCTCTTCAAAGTTTTATTAGGTGTCCTCCCACGGATTCCTCCTTAGGAGGGTATGGCATCTTGCCATACCCACGCCGCCTGCTATGGGATATTCTCCCACAGAATACGCCGAATTCACAGAACCTCCTGCTGAGAAGAGCCTCCCACGGATTTCACAGATCTGCACAGATGTTAGGGTGCGCTGTTCTCCCACAGAATTCACAGAATTCACAGAACCTCCTACTGAGATGTCCTCCCACGGATTTCACTGATTTACACAGATACTTAGGGTGCGCTGTTCTCCCACAGAATACGCCGAATTCACAGAACCTCCTACTGAGATGTCCTCCCACGGATTTCACAGATTTACACTCTAAGTTTGCAGAAGAAAGCAATTAGGCTAAATAATCGAGGTAAAACTATG
>ERZ791805.23-NODE-23-length-130697-cov-21.164457_pt1 | contig 130697 bp, 94 predicted proteins | sample MGYA00510306_ERZ791805 | MGnify/ENA primary metagenome ERZ791805 (study PRJEB30046, sample SAMN00791990) | human gut metagenome | study: EMG produced TPA metagenomics assembly of the A metagenome-wide association study of gut microbiota in type 2... | reverse complement strand
GTTGATGGCAAGGGAGTCGTCGGGGCAGAATTCAAGATATTTGTCATACGACCGCGCCGTCCTCAATGCCCACGTCGCCGAACTGCTGCAAGAAGAATCCATAGGCAAACGCGCCAACATCTACGAGTATCTGCTTAGCGGCGAACAACATCCCGAACTTTTAGAGGTACGCATATTTGAGGAATCAACCAAAAAGGCCGTGTATAACCGCCAAACCGAACAGGCGCGGGCCAACGGAACGTCAAATTGCCCACTTTGTGCCATTGGCACGGGAAACAACCGCACTCGGATTTACAAACTATCCGAAATGGATGCCGACCACGTTACCGCTTGGAGCAAAGGCGGAGCAACGTCAATCAACAACTGCCAAATGCTCTGCAAAACGCACAACCGCGCCAAAGGCAACAAGTAGCACACTTATTCCACTTTTTGAGAAACAAAGACACAAATTAGGGCTGACACCTCGCAAGTCAGCCCTAATTTATGTCGCTTATAAAAGTTTTATCGGACAAAATAATCAACCTTCCCTCGTCGTTTTATTGTGCAGTGCCGAAAATGCTTTTGTTGTATTTGTTTTGCGAAATGCACAACGAACATTCATTTTCGGCGAGTTACAGCAATTTATGGTATGATAAAGCTGTCGGGATTACTTGGTTTTAGGAACATTGCGTAATATATCGGCATGTAAACCACCTTTCCGCTTCGTTCCACCTTGCTGTCGTTTGAGAATAGGATTGCTTTTTTGATGTGATAATCCTCATTTTCAACAAACTTGTCTAACGCCCGGTGCTGCTTGAAGTCTTTTCCTGACTTCACTTCGATTGGCATTGCGCTGAGCGCGTCATAGTCATCTACGAGAAAATCGACTTCTCCTTTTGTTTTATTGTCGTAATAACGCAAAGAGTAGCCGTGTGCGCTTAACTCTTGGGCAATTACCGTTTCGTATACAGCGCCAAGATTAACATTGCTTTCCGCTCCGATTACAGCATTGACATTATAGCGATATAAGATGTTTGTCAGAAGTCCGACATCGTTCAAGTATAACTTTATCAATGTTTTTTGAACCGACTCTTTAAGAGGAAATTTTGGATTTGAAACGGCAAGAACCTCCAATGATATTCCGGAACTTATCAGGTACTCCAATTCTGCCTCGTAGTCAGCGCTTCTTTTTCCTTTTTTGTTCTCTATCTCACTATAATAAAGTCGCTTCTTTTTGTTTTCCATATTAGATGGAATCATCTCATAAATTCGCTTTATTTTTAATGAGTTTTCATTGTCATATTGAGAGGCGTCTCCTTTGTATAATTCATAAATTTCATCGTGAACGGCACGAACGGCAACAATATTGCTTGTTTCAATAAAAGTATTTACAGCATCGGGCAGCCCCCCGATAAGAAGATACCTCTTGAATAAGTCGATAAATTTATTGTGGATGGCTTCTTCTATCGACTTCTCTTTGGCAAATTGCTCCCGCGCGTAGGCTATTGTTTCTTCTCCGACGCCATTTGCCCACAAAAACTCTTCAAAATCAAGCGGATGCATTTTCTTTTTGATAATACGCCCGCCCGGCTTTGAAAGTGTCTTGTTAAGAGTTACGCCGAGAAGCGAACCGCTTGCGATATATGTAAAGCGGTCCTCGTCTTTCAAGAACTTAAGCAGAGTGAGAAGTTCAGGATACGCTTGTATCTCATCAAGAAAGACAAGCGTATTTTCTTTTGAACCCATTTTGTCTCCTGCATAAGCACTTAGTCTGAGATAAAAATCTTTTGAGTTAGAGACTCCTTCAAATAATTTGTCACCATTTTTGTCTTCCAGAAAATTAATCTCAATATAATTTTTGAAGAATTTCTGTCCTTCATATCTGATAATGAAAGATTTTCCTATCTGTCTTGCTCCATCAAGCAGCAACACTTTATTTGATTCTGAACGATAGTAATCGCATATCTCTTTTTGTATTTTTCTACGCAGCATAACACTTATTCCATTTTAAACACGGCGTAAAAGTACATTTATTCCATTTAAAAAACAAGAAAAAACTACACTTATTCCATTTTCAGCACCCTCAAAAAATACACTTATTCCATTCTCCCGGGAACAAAGACACAAAGGGCTGACACCTCGCAAGAAGTGTCAGCCCTTTGGTGTAGCTTATAGAAGCAATTATAAATTACTTTTTCAAGAACTTGCCTCTGACTTTCGTGCCGTCGGCAAATGTAGCTGAGTAGATATACATTCCGTTCTGGAGAGAGGCAACGCTCACTGCGTCGGTGTCGCTCTCTGCCACTTTCGCGCCGCTGAGTGTGTAAACCTCAACCAACGCTACTCCCTTGTCTGATTTCACATTTATCACGTCGGTGGCAGGGTTGGGATAAACTACCAGCTCACCGCCGGTCACTGACGCAACGCTGCTCTGTGGCTTGAACTCAGTCACCGAGATGCTTTTGCCAGTGTCGCTGTTAAGACGGAAATAGTGCTTGCCGTAGCCAACTTCGCTGATGTCGGCAGTCTGCGCTGTGCCGTTGTTGAAGATTATGCTGATTTCAGGATACTGTGTTCCGAAATTGTAGTAATACATTGTCTTGCCGTCAACGGTTGCTGTCTCTGTCATGGCATCGCCTGGCCAAGCGCTGGTTATCTGCTCTGAAACCCACGCGTAGATGTTGATGCTATTCCACGACTCCGGCTTCTCAACGTAGATTTCAATAGGCTCTATCGATGTGATATAGGTTGCTTCCTTGATGCCCGACACGATTTTGCCGCCAGCAGCTACCACAGCCTTGAGTTTGGTGTTGGTATTGATGTCCAGAGTTGTGCCTGGAGCCACGTGTGTGCCGTTGGTGAGCGAAGGAATTGAGCCGTCGGTAGTGTAGATAATCTCAGGATTGTTGAAATCCTTTGCGTTTGCCACGTCCATTGTCACCTTGACACCGTCGGTATATGTGCCACCATCGGGCGAGAATGACAACTGGGCAACTTGGCTTTCAAGATTCTTGATAGCCACCTTTGTCCAGATGGAGTAGAGAGCGTTGCCAGCCACCTTGTCCGCAGTAGAATAGCCTTTCGATGAAGGATCGTAGGAGCCACGACCAATCTTGATGAGCAGCTTGCCGTTATTGCCTGTCACCTCAGCCACATAGCGGTTATTGGTTGTCTCAAGCACATTGACAGTGCATTGGTTTGTCAAGCCGACCGACTTGCGGATGGCGATGAGTTTCTTGATGGCGTCCTTTTTGTCGAGCCAGTGCTTGTAGAACACGCACGGGGTTCCCGGTGAGCAGAGCATGAAGGCATTGGCAGCCTCAACGTCGCCGGTAAACATTTTGTCCGACTCCTTGTAAGTGTCGTGGTTGTCGACGAAAGTGACAGCATAACGCTGGTAAGTGTCCATGTGGATAATTCCGGCAGGCTGGTTGAGCAAGCCGTTGCGCTTCCACACGAGTTTTGAGAAGTTCATTCCCGGGAAAGCGGCGTTGAGCGCCCACTTGAACTCAAAGTCGAAGGCTGCCGATGTGCGGCCCGTACGGTCAATCCACGATGTTGTCTTGTCATAGTTGTCCCAGTACTCACCCACGCTGTATGATGCTTTTGCCGATTCGTTGTAGATTTTGGTATACTCAGCGCCGTAGCCCTTCACCATGTCATAACGCCAACCCGTGAAGCCGAGGTCGTTCTTCAGGAAGTCGAGATAAGCCTTCACCGCCTCCTGCACTGCAGGATTTGTGTGGTCAAGGTCGCGGCAGCCGTCAAAGTTGTCGCCGGTGTCGTATGCGCCGGTAGGCTGCGGCATACCAGTCTGGTTGGCAAGCTCGTCGTTCTTGCAGATGGCGTCAAGACCGAGTTTGTAAGTTTTTCCATTGTAAGTCTCTGCAGGGAAGTCATACCAGTTGGTGGCGCCGTTGCGGTGGTTGACCACCACGTCTTCGATAATGCCGGTGCCGAACTGCTTGAATGTGGAAATCATCGAGCGCAGCTCCGCCTCGTTGCCAAACGAAGAGTTAAAGTTGCTGAACCAATAGACAGGGTCGTAGCCCATCGACGGATTTGCCGACGATTTGCCTGCGTTAGGCACCCAGATCAAATTGAAATAAGACGACAATTCAGCGGCATTTGCCTTAAGCACAGTCCATTTAGAATCCTTGTAAGAGTCCCAATAAAAGCCCTGCAGCATCACGCCGTCATAATTTGCAGGCCAGGCATATTCGCCCTCCGCCTTTGCCTTGGGCGCGCAGAGCAACAACAGCGCCAGCAAAGGGAGCATAATCTTTGAAAATGCTGATTTTCTCATAGAATAATAGGTCAGTTGTTTATAAGTGATTAAATAGTTCGCAAATATATCAATTAAATCAATACACAGCCAACAATTGGTCTCTTTTATTTTTAATTATGGTAAAATAATGGCTTATTGGTTCAAAAAACGTGTCTGTTTCGGCTTCGACACGACACTCTTTGCCCATCTGCTTTCACAATTCAGTGGAAATGACTAATTTTGACCCCGAAAATTTATTTATCAACAATGAAGAGAATATTTTTATTGGCGGCAGGCTTGCTCGTAGCCACAAGCGGACTGCTCGCCGAGACTAAAGAGAAGGTCGCATTCGGCGACTTTGAGCATTGGGTCACAAGAACCATCAAAGAGTCCGCAATCATCGGCGGAAAATCCAAGACATTATACGAAATCGGCCCGACACAGACAATCCACGGCAACAAGGCTTACAGAAACCTCGGAGGCTCGCCTTGGGCTACGTCAAACGTGTATGCCAAAGTGGCTGGCGTGGTGAAGGGCAGCAACGCCGTGTTCCCAGCGCAGCGCGCTGCCGGAAACAAATGCGTGAAGCTTTCAACAATCATGGAGAAGGTGAAGGCACTCGGTGTGGTGAATATGGACGTATTGGTTTCGGGAAGCATCTACTTCGGCACAATGGTGGAGCCGGTGAGCAGCACCAAAAATCCATACAGCAAACTGGACATGAACGTAAGGTTCACAAAACGCCCTAAATATCTGACCTACGACTACAAAGTGGAGATTCCTGCCAATGCACAGATGATATATTCAAGCGGTTTCGGAAAGAAGAAAGTTCTCAAAAAGCAGAATGCATGCGAGGTATTCGTGTTGCTGCAACGCCGATGGGAAGACGCCAACGGCAACATCTACGCAAAGCGCGTGGGAACAGGTCGCGAACGCTACACGAGAAGCACCGGATGGGTCAACGGACACCGCCTGCGCATCTACTACGGAAACATCGTCGGACAGCCTTACTATAAAAGCTACATGAACCTTGTCGACAGCAGCCGTCCATACTATGCGCGCAACAGCAAGGGCAAAATCGTGCCTATCCATGAGGTCGGTTGGGACAGCCCGCTGGCAACACCAACCCACATCATCATGATGTTCTCTGCCGGCTGCGGCACGGCTTATGAGGGCACTGTCGGTCAGAATCTATACGTCGACAACGTGGCGTTTATCTACGACTAAACCGACTCGTTTATAAGCATAATGGGTGCATCCGCTAAGATGCGCCCATTTTTTTTGCACTTATTGCACTTCATTTAGAAAACCATAGAAAATTTCTGAGTAATTTTGCATCCAATTTTAGGTTTGTAGGTATAAGTATGGCAAAATGCAATGAAATGACAAGCGGTGCCACGATGCCGCTCATTTTCAAATTCACTATGCCCTTGCTGCTCGGCAACCTGCTGCAGCAGACATATTCGCTGATTGATGCGGCTATTGTGGGCAAATTCTTGGGCATAAGCCCATTGGCAGCAGTCGGCGCCAGCAGTTCGGTGATCTTTCTGATTCTTGGCTTCTGCAATGGCTGTTGCTGCGGATTCGGCATTCCGGTGGCACAGAAATTCGGAGCGCGCGACTATGAGTCAATGCGCCGCTACGTCTACAGCAGTCTGAAACTGACGGCATGGCTGTCGGTGTCGATAGCCGTGGTGACGAGCCTGCTGTGCGCGGCCATCCTTCGATGGATGAGCACTCCCGAAAACATCTTTAGCGATGCCTATTGGTATCTGCTGATCACGTTTATCGGCGTGCCGGCAACGTTCTACTACAATCTGCTCTCAAGCATAATCCGCGCGCTCGGCGACAGCAAAACCCCGTTCTGGTTTCTGCTTTTCTCCACCATCCTCAACATCGTGCTCGACATTTTCTGCATCGTCACCCTCGGATGGGGAGTGGCTGGAGCCGCCATTGCCACGGTGTTCTCACAGGCGCTGTCGGCTGTGCTGTGCTACGTCTATATGATTCGTAAGTTCGACATCCTCCGTGCCTCGCGCGACGAGCGGACAATGTCGCGGCGACACTGCTCAACACTACTCAAAATCGGCGTGCCGATGGGTTTGCAGTTCTCAATCACCGCCATCGGCAGCATTATGCTGCAAAGCGCCAACAACGCCCTCGGCACCGACTGCGTGGCTGCCTTCACCGCCGCCATGCGCATCAAGATGTTTGCCATCTGTCCGTGCGAGAGTCTGGGCATCGCCATGGCCACGTTCACCGGTCAGAACTATGGAGCCGGGCGTCCGCAACGGGTGTGGATGGGCGTGAAATCGAGTATGGCGATGGTGATGGTCTACGTCGTGGCGGTAAGCACGACAATGCTGCTGTGGTCGGAGGAAATGTCGCTGCTGTTTGTGTCGGCCTCCGACACGGCGATAATCCGCAACACGGCTTTGTTCCTGCATGTGTCGGCATACATGATGCCTCTGCTGGCTCTGTTGTGCGTGCTCCGCTACACCATCCAGGGCGCCGGATTCACCAACTTCGCAATGCTGTCGGGCGTGATGGAGATGGTGGCACGCGGCATTGTCAGTCTGGTGTTTGTGCCTGATTTCGGCTACATTGCCGTGTGCTTCGGCGACTCTGTGGCGTGGTTTGCCGCCGACATCTTCCTGGTTCCGGCATTTATCTACGTCTACCGCCGCATCCGTCGCGACTGCACAATGCCGCAAACCGAAACAGCAAAAAGCTTCTGACAGACAAAAGGCACCGCAACAACCCGTCGCAGTGCCTTTCCCAACCTATATCACCTTGCTACAATACTATTTTCGTCACGCGATGTCCCGACGTTGTGGCAACGACAACGACGTGGACTCCATGCGGCAACGCCAACTGGCACTTATCTGCAATCAACGAATTGCGTTACTTAACAATCTTTGCCGTCACCACTGTGCCGTCAGCCTTAACGGCTTTGATAACATAGACACCCGGCTGAACCGTTGCGATGCTCATTGTGGCTGTGCCTTCAGCGTGCGCCACAACTGCGCCGTTAAGGTTGAAAACAGTTGCCTCTACAGTGCCTTCCGGAAGGACGACCTCGTTGCCGGCTACGAAAATTGTGCCCTCGGCAGCGATTGCTGCCACGCCCGATGTTGTGCCGTTTACGTCATAAACGTAGAGTTCCTGCAATTTTGTGCCATAGCCAGTAGAAGCCTTGGTTGAATAAACCTTGATATATTTCGCTTCAATGCCTTTGCCGGCAAACCAATCGGTACGAGCCTCCAGTCGTGCAGGTTTGTCGTAAGAGCCAAACACAGTAAAGGTCTTGCCGTCGGTCGATGCCTCTACAGTGTAACAGCAAGAGTTTGCGCCTTCCCAAGAAGCCTTGACAGCATCGATTTTAAACACCTTTTCCAATTCCACTACAATCCAGCAGTCGTAAGTATGGTCTTTTGAGCCTGTAGGCTCGGCTGCTCCCCACAGAGAGCCGGCAGCATCTACACCGTCGACAGCATTTTCCGGCTTTGAATCACCGGTCTGGTCGCCCTCAGAAACAGTCACCGGACGGTTCAACGCAAGGTTGTCGCCCTTTGGATTAACCACATTGACTGTCACCACGTTTGACTACAATCCATTTTCCGCAGTATAATACACTTCATAAGCGCCTGCCTCTTCGGCTGTCAAGACATTGCCGTTCATCAAGCCGGCGCTTACTGTCCATATTCCCTTATCAGCGCTGATGTCGTAATTCTCACCGAATTGATCCAAGCCTGTGAGTGTGAAAGTGTAGTCGCCAGGGGTGCCGCACTCCTTGTCGGCAGCAATCATAACAATTGTCAGCTCCGACTTCGAGTTTGAATAAACTTCAAGTTCATATAATTTTGTACCATATTGTGTCGCGGCACGTGTTGAGTGGAATTTCACATAACGAGCCTTTACAGCTTCCTCGCTTGTAAGCCAGTCGTGACGATTTGTCATACCTATACCGTTTGTCACAGTAAATGCAGGCACAGGGTCGGAGAACGTCACATTGTCGGTAGAGAAGGTGATAGTGTAATCTGCCGACGATGCTCCCTCAAAGGATGTGTGGACGCAGTTCACATCATATACATCACCGAGGTCTACAACCAACACTGCATCATACTCATGGTTTTCCACGCCACTCGGCTCGTCTGTAATCCATAGGCTTCCAAGATTGCCGTCCACTGCATTTTCCGGGTTTTTAGAGCCTTCGGTTGCAAAAACGATGTCTTTTTTCAAAGCCAAATTCGCACCTTCTGCCTTGACCTCTATTTTCAGCTCGTTAGACTCAATGTCGCCGATTTTCATCTTCACTGTATATGTGCCACGGCTCGTTACGGTAAGTTTGTTGTCGACAACAGATGCTCCTTCCGAAACAATCATCTGACGGGATGCGTTTTCCTCGGCTGTCAGAATATAGTCCATTTTATATTGGTCGAGGAATTTGTAGCCGAGCGTATAAGTGTCGGCGGCAGAGCCTTCAAGTTTGTCTGCCGTAATCTCTATCGATGAGAGTTTCGAGGCTTCCTCCGCCATGTCATACACACCGAACTCCCAAAAACTGAAACCATAAGACGAGCCACGCTCAATCAACTCAACTGCCACATAACGGGCTGTAACGACATCCGTCGTAGATACAGCTATTGTCTCCGTCGCAGGAAATCCCGACAAAGTCTTGTTGACTTCCGCAATTTCTGTCCATCCTGTTGCGAAATCGTTTGTCTTGTCATCATCTGTAAGTTTGAGAGCCATCTCAGCGGTGATCTCATCGGCAACGTGTATTTTATAATGTTTGCCGTATGCTCCTTCCCAAACAATTTTCAAATGGTCGATGATGGTTCCTTTCTCAAGATCCACGTAGAACCACTGGTTGTCGCCGTCAGAAGCTTTCGACTCCCAACGAGTGCCAAGATTGTCGTCAACCGCCAGTTCTGGAGGCTGCTGATTTGAAGAAGCATATACTTTTTTCCCCAACGCCACATTGGCGGCTTGCGATGTTGCTGAGAGCATCAATAACGCTCCCAATAACAAGGTGATGTTTTTAAATCTCATAGTTGTTTTTAAATTTTATGGTTTTATTAATAATTATCTGAAAAATGGTTTTTCTCACACCGCAAATTTACACATACCACATCTTTCAACACTAACTTTTTCTTTCACAACAACTCAACATCAACAAAATCCGATATTCCGAAAGTTTTGCATAATTAATTACATATCAAATAATTGCACCATTACTATGCTTTAAAACGCATCTCACAATGTTGAGTTTTTTCCTCAACATCGCGTTTTTCCGCCATTTTTCGTGTGTTTTCATCATCCACCTCATTGTGGAATCCTCAGAAGCCGGCTTGCACCAACTTTCGACTGCTTAGGCAGCGCCTCCTGAAAGCAAAATTAAGCGCGCTTAATTTTGTTTTTACCTCGGCTTGCACTAACTTTACATATTGAAATGGAAACTGCTCTTTACTTAATCCCGGTGATGCTCAGCGATGAGCCTTTAGACAAAGTACTGCCGGCATACAATCTTCAGATTGTCAAGGAAATAAAATATTTTATAGTTGAAAACGTTCGTTCTGCACGACGTTTTCTCAAAAAGTGCGACCGTACAATCGACATCGACTCGCTTACGTTCTACACCCTCGACGAGCATACACGCCCAGAAGAAATTGGCGACTATCTGAATCCTCTAATCGAAGGCAATGCCATGGGTGTGATTTCTGAAGCAGGATGCCCGGCAATTGCCGATCCGGGAGCCGATGTTGTGGCAATGGCCCAACGCCGCGGGCTGAAGGTGGTGCCTTTGGTAGGGCCGTCGAGCATATTGCTGTCGCTGATGGCTTCGGGATTCAACGGACAGAGTTTTGCATTTCAAGGCTATCTCCCTATCGATGCGGCAAAACGACAGAAAAAACTGCACGAGATGGAACGCAACGTCGCTGCCGGACAAACGCAGATTTTCATCGAGACGCCCTATCGCAACAACAAACTGGTGGCTGAACTGAGCCAACAGCTGCGCGGCGACCTGCGCCTGTGTGTGGCTTGCGACGTGACCGGCGCAACCGAGGAAATCACCACGCGCCCGGTGCGCGAATGGGCGAAGGCGAAATACAACTACGACAAGCGTCCCGCTATTTTCCTGATTTATCGTTGACGTGACTATGGAGAAGATTCGTAAAAACTCGCGCAGCCGCTGTCCGTATCAGCAGGGGTCGCTGTTTGGCGACGACGAGTCGGCGGCTCTGATGACGGGCGGCATCAACACACGAGGACGCAGCAAAAAAAGACTGTCGGAGCTTGACACTCCGCTTGAGATAAGCAACGACACCGGCAGTTTCCGATTTATCAGTTTCGGCAGCGGAAGCAGCGGCAACTGCTCATACATAGGCAACGAGCACGGCGGATTTCTGATCGATGCCGGAGTCGACATAAAGACTGTGTTGGCGGAGATGGAGAAAAACAACATCCGTCCGGAGTCACTACTTGGCATCTGCCTCACTCACGACCACGGAGACCATATCCGCTATGCTTACTCTTTCCTGCGACGATACCGCACGATGGCGCTCTACTGCACAAACCGGGCGTTCAACGGGCTGCTACGCCGACACAACATCTCACGACGCATAAAAGACTATCACCACGCAATATACAAGGAGATTCCTTTCAAAGTGGGAGATTTCGAAGTGACGGCGTTCGACGTGCCCCACGACGGCAGCTGTAACTCCGGATTCTCAATAACCTACGGCGACGCCAATTTTGTGCTCGCCACCGACTTGGGAAGCGTGACCGACCGCGCTCGCCACTACATGTCGCTCGCCAACTATCTGGTAATCGAGAGCAACTACGACTCTACGATGCTCGACAACGGCTCTTATCCGGAATACCTCAAAAGCCGCATCCGCGCTGGAAACGGACACATGGACAACGCCGCAACGGCGGCTTTCTTGAAGGAGATTGCCTCGGAAAGGCTGAAATACGTGTATCTTTGCCACCTAAGCCACGACAACAACACGCCCGACACGGCACGAAGCTGCGCGATGAAGGCTCTGCAGGAGGCGGGACTTTCGGTTGGCGAAGGGACGGAGTCGCTGACCGACAATGCCAAGGACGTGCAACTCGTTGTGCTGCCGCGGTTTGACGCGACTCGTTGTTACAAGTTTCACGTCAATTTGAAATAATTCGACTGGAAGTCTTGCCAAAATGAAAAATTGTCATTACTTTTGTACCCGATTTGCGCATGTGGCGTAATTGGTAGCCGCGCTAGACTTAGGATCTAGTGACGTAAGTCGTGGGGGTTCGAGTCCCTTCATGCGCACAAAACAAAGCCCTTAACACGTTGATGTTAAGGGCTTTAATATTTCTCGGGTATAAACAGGGTATAAACTTTTTACACCATTCCAACCTTTTGGCGGTTTCCCGTGCCGTTAAGGAATGCCCACAAACAGGAAAGGGGGCAAGAATCTTGCAAGCCCCCTTTCTCAGTCCGCTGGATATGCCACCGCCATAAAGCCTATTCCATGTCATTGCATTGCTCCGCCATACAGCAGATAGCAACCATCGCCCGTGTGTTCTCCAAAATCTCATAGGCGTCCGTCTGCGCCCTTTTCACATCATCTGCCAACGTTTCTTCATCCGACAGGGCAATTCTGCCTATAATGCTCTCTATCGCCAAATTTGCCGCCAAAACAAGCCTGTCCGGCTGTGTTCCTTTTGCAAGAGTGCTTGCCTCTTCTAAAATTCTTTCCTTTGAGATTGTCAAAATAACTTTCCTTGCTCTTTCATCAAGTGCCATAACTTATTGTTTTATGAATAAAAAAACCTCCGTTTAGGTGTCCTCGGCACAATAAGCCGCCGTGTGGGCGTTTCCACTTCCACCACCATGCAAAGGGCAAATATCGTTTATGTCAACCGCTGTTGGCGGTCGCTTATTGTTTTAGGGGTTGCAAATACAATTCCTTTCAGTCAGACTTCCGCCTGTTGGCTTCACCTTTTTCAATCCGCCTAAAACTTGGGAGGCTTCCTGTTGATGAAACTGAAATCGGCTTCCTTATCGGTAAACGTCCCGCCCAAAGCCCTTATTGCCACAAGCCCTATAAAAGCCTCCTTGACCATCCGTTTGTATATGCTGTAGTCATCTATTCTCTGCCGCCACCTCTCCAACACATCAGCCTCCAGCGTGTCCAACATCGCCTTCCTTGCCGTCTCTATGTCGGTAGGCTCATAGCCCCAGCCGTCATAAAGGCAATCCAGATAGTAATGAAACTCATCACTGCCTATGGTTCTGGGAGGGTTGTAGCCATCAGCCAATGCCCTCAACGCTTCCACCTTGTCGGTGTCAAGCCAACCACTCCTTATGGCTTTTGCCATCTGTAGCGTGTCAACGCTGCTTAGTTTTATTCTCATTGTCTTTATCGTTTAATTCCGTCACTCTTTCCGCCACTCTATCAACCATCTCTTCCGGCATTGACAACAACAACTCCTCAAACATTTCCTTCTCTCTCCTCAAAACATCTTCTGGTGTCGTTGCCGCCATCTTAGGGAGAACATAGCCGAGCAATCCCGTGTATGTCCTTATGTAGCCAACATCATCAAGATTGCCCAGCCGCCTTACAAACTCATCCTTGCCGTCCTCCAAAATCAGCCTCACCCATTTCTTTAAATCTGTGGTCGCTTTGTTGGGTGTGCCCTTATGCCGTCCTCCAGTCTTTGGTGTGCCTTTTGTCCTTGCCATTCCTGTTCTGTTTTCTGTTTCCATTCTACTTTAGATTGTTACCAATTTCTGTACCCTCGTTGCACTTATTATATAGAACAACCGCTTTTCTGAGGCTCCAAGAAACACTGCCTAAAACGTGCCCAGAAATTGGTAACTCGCTGCCCCTTTTCATCACACATAGGCGCCACAATTCCGTATGTCGTTGTCAAGTTCCCTTATCAACTCATCGGTAACGGATATGCCTGTTTTGTTGGCAACGCTCTGCAATTTGTATTTCAGCCGTGTGTAATACTTCCTGTCCTTAAACACACCAGCCCTTTTCAGTTCATTTATAAACTCGTCCGCCTCCGCTGGGTTCTGCCTCAACAGCCGTGAAAAAAGTATGTCATAGGCATCTCCAACCGATTGGATTTCACTTATAGCCCCTGTTTTCATCTGCCTCATTTTTTTTATTGAATAATAACTCTCTTGATAAAGCCTCATTACATTGCTGTAAAAAGACAATTTGTATAGGGTTGAGGCTTTAACCTCCGGCTCCCTCAACTGACGGCACAAATAGCCGTTCAACCTCATTTCATACCTCAACAGGTTCTCCAGACTGGTAGGGCAGTCCATCCTCTTTGCCTTTGCCTCCGCTCCCTTGTCGTAGAACGTGAAAACCTTCGTCTGCCGTCTGCCGTTGCCTGTGTAGTAAAGGCTCGGTGTTGTTGAGGCATAGAATGAACGCACCAGCCTCGGCATATCGCCCAACCTGTCAAGATAGTCCGACACCCTGTGCTTCATCGGAAAGATTGTGCCAAACTCAAGGCTCCTCACATCGGCAGCACTTATGTCCAAGTGCAGATCATCGCTTATCTTTGTCACAACATCAGCCGTGGTGTGTCTGTCCAATGGATAAACGTTACTGCCGCCATATAGGTATTTGGGCAAACTGCCTTCTATGCACAACCCACCAGCATAAAAGGCGACTTTCAAACCGCCCAATCTGCCATAGGTTCTCACTTCTCCTGTGCCGTGTTTTATCTGTGTCGTGACATCGGCAAGACAGGAGGCTAAAACATCTTGCCTCGCTACGTCAAAAATGCCGTTCATCCATAACTTAATCTTGTCGTACATTGTGGAATCTCTTTTGTGGCGGTTGTTACCAATTTCTGTACCCTCGTTGCACTTATTATAACAAACGCTTTTCTGAGGCTCCAAGAAACACAGCCTAAAACATGTCCAGAAATTGGCAACTCGTTCCACTATCACAAATTTCACTTCCGTGCCTGTTCCCTCAACTGCTCCAAATCGGCATCAAAGCCGCCCAAAGCAAGTGCCTTGCAATAGCCGCCAATAACCACCTTTGAGCCCTCCAAAACGAGCATCTCTATATTGGTGGGTATTGCATTGTTAGACTTGTCTTGATGTATAATAAACAAGAAGCCGTCTTGGCGATAGTCATAGAATGGGTTTGGTCGGTTCTTGTTGCTGTAGGTTTCCTTATCATAGGGATAGCCGTAGGCAAAACCGCTCAACTTGCCGTCAACATAGTAGTCTTTCAAACCTGTTAGGTTGAGGCTGTTCTTAGCCTGTAGTCTTACAGACGGAACGTGTAGCCCCTCCTTAAGTTTCTCCATTAGATACACTGATATTTTGCCGTCTTTACCCCTTAAAGCCTCCATTGGCGGATAGAATCCCGCTTGCTCCACAATCGTGTATTTTGCCGTTTTCATACCTTCCTGTGTGGTGTTGACCATATTGGCATAAAACAGAATGTTGGGAGTTCTCATCGCACACCTCCTTTCATACAATATGCGCTTGCCCGATCACTCAATTCAACATCCGTTGCCACTCGGTTTCTCTGCAACCATTCCTCAACCTCAACACGATTGAAATAGCACATCTTGCCCATTGGCTTGTAATGTGGTATCTGCTGCCTCATTGTCAACTTATACAGGTAACTCAAAGATATGCCCATATAACGTGCCGTTTCCTCGCTTGTCAGCACCTCCTTGGTGCAGACAATTGTATTTGCCGTTATAAGGTCGGCTACCTTTTTTAAATCCTCTGCCATTATTTTGTAATTTTGAGGTTTGGGCTGTCTGGGATGTGGTACAAGACACTCCCATATTTGCCTATTGCCGCCTTCTGGATGGGCTTGTACTCTCCATCCGTCTGACAACAAAGACAAAGGTATAAAGCAAGGGAGGGCATAAGCAACAGAGTGTAAAAAGGCTTTTTACACTTGGCATAAATGTTTCCCTTTTTGATGTTTCTCTGCAAAAAAAATAAGCACCCCATATCTGGAGTGCTTAAATAGACGCTTCTTTGAACCCAATGAAAGAAACCATCAAATAATTTTCATAAATGCTGCACGACAAAGTTAGCAAAAGTTAGTCATAAAATAATACGTTATCCATTTCCTCTCTCCATATCCTTACATCGTTCCTTAGTTCCCTATCTTTGTCCTCGTTCTCAATGTTAGAAATCATTCCAGCCAGCGACTTTACACCAAAGAATCTTTCCAAATCGCTTATCGGTCTGGGTTTAGCAAACACTTTTAGGCAGAAATAAGCAAGTCGTGAAACACCGACAAACAACCATTTTCCGCTATTTCCGTTTATCTCAATCCACCCTTTTTCAATGGCTCTGTCTATGTATTTCCGTGCTTCTCCAACATCCAAACTTATAGGCAAACGACATTCTTTCTCCTTCTGTTGAGGCTCTGAATGTGAAAGTCTTTTTTGGTAGTATTCTAAAAGATTGCTATTGCCAAAACAAAAGTCTTGAATTATTGGGTCTGTGGGGTTTACAATATACAAGCCGCTTTCTTTCTGTATGGCGTTCAAGTCTATTCCTTTCCTCAACAACAAAAAATAGAGGCTACAAGCAAAGGCTTTGTAAGCATCGTAAAACTTCTTCAAACACCATTCAATCGTCCATTCTTGCCGCCATATATCGCCTTCGCCTCCCATCAAATTTTCAAATTCACGGCTCACATATAATTCCCATTCTATATCTTTTTTGTAATCTTCAATGCTGTCCTCACAAGTCTTTGCCATATCCTTTGCAGTAAATCCATTTTCTACTTCCTCGTTTTCCGGCATCGCTCGGTATCTGGACAAACTTTCTTCCTCGGCTGAAATAAAGAGTTTGAGGCGGTTAATCTCAGCCGTTGGCACACATATTCTGCCTATACCATATTCAAGAAAATTACTTCTTCCAAAAGGTTCTAACATATCAATTATATATCTGTCCCTTTCCTCCACGTTGTCTTTCAACTCATTTAAGTTTTTTTCTATCTCATTCATCAATTGGCATCCGCCAAAACGCTTGAATATGCATATTACACTATTATCAAATCTTTCTTCAAAATCCTTTGTGGCATATTTAATATCCACCGGTGCTTCTCTATTAGTCACATCAAATAAATATTCAAAGGGGTCTTCTGTTTGCTCCTGCTCCTTTGGTCTGTTGAGAGTTATGTGGTGAATGTACATCACTAAATCTATGCACCTACTAACATCTCCACCAAACTCAAAAGCCTTGAAAAATTCACGTTCAATTGTCGTGTCCATAAGTGTTAAAAAGGTTTATATTATATAGCGTTATAATCTATCTCTGGGAGGCTATTTATTGCCGCCTCCTTTAGGCTGTCAACAGCGCGTGTATATTTCTCGGTTTGACTCAACCCAGAATGCCCCAACAGGCTTGCAACAGTCTTTATGTTCGCCCCATTGTTGAGGATATTCACGGCAAAACTATGCCTTGCACAATGCCACGTTATATGCTTCTCAATGCCAGCCTTGGCTGTCCAATGCCTCAACGCTTTCAAGCACATTGTATGTGACGGCAAAGGAAATATCAATGCATCGCGGTTACCATTGGTTGGCTCGCCAATCAATTTTATCAAGCCATCATTAAGCGGAATGACAACACCGCTCGCGCTGCTATGCCCCTTTGTCTTGTTTTGCTCAAACTTCAATAGTTTGTTGGAGTAGTCCACATTAGCAAATGTAAGATCCTTAACATCACAAAACCTCAAACCACAATACAAGCAAAATATAAACGCACGTCTAATGTTAAGGTTTTGCCCAACATACTTTGTTGCTATTAATTGTTGCACCTCATCAACGCTTAACACTTCTTTTTTCAGCGTATTTTTGTCTATTGTGATGCTGACACCGCTACACGGATTCTTCCTTAACACGTCATCTTCAACGGCACGTTTAAATATCTTCTTAAACCGCCCATATAGAGTAAACGGACCTTCACCTGTAAACCTATTGTTTAAATACTCGGTAAACGCCACTATCATATCTTTGTTAATCTGCTCCGGCTTAAGTTTCTTGGCAAACTTCTTGTACTTGGGTGTTGCCGTTAGGAAATCAACGAAACAAGTATAAGCACGCTTGATGTGTCGTTTGTCGGCTTTTGTGTATGCCTCATAATACGCCCACATCCAATCAAGGAAATTAATATCTTTGTCCTTTTTTAGCCGATAGCCCTCGGCTCCCTCTAAAAGTTCCTGTCCTCGTTCAAAACGTATCTTTTTTGCAAGTTCTAATATTTCTTTATTTTGTTGGCGTTCAATCGGTGTTCTTGGTGATTGCCACAAATACAGGCTTAAAAACTCTCGCTTATTATTGACGCGCTTGTATTCTTTTCCAGTTTTGCCACTAACCGCCATTGTGTAACCCATGTAAAAATCTAAAAACAGACTTTCACGACCATCACTCAACACCTTTGCTCCCAATTTTGGGTTATCGGTGCTGTCATTGCTGACAATGTAAGTGTTATCGGCTCGGTAATTTTTTCTTTGTCTCATAATTGCTTTTTATTGCCTTTGGTTACAAATATAGTAATTATTTTCTCCCTCGGGTATAAACTGGGTATAAACTTTTGACAAAACATAGGTATACATATTACTACCAAGAGAAAATGACAAAGCGGCAACTATTTGATTTTCTGAGCATTTATCTTCCGTTAATTTCTCATAAAAACCCAGTTCTATGCCCTTCATGCGCACAAAAAAAGATTGTATCAACCGGTACAATCTTTTTTTTATGCCTTCAACTTTCCAGCCTTTAGAAATATCCGACGATATGCAGAATCGACGGAGTGAGGATGGCTGTGAAGATGCCGTTGAGCGTGAGTCCGAGACTGGCAAAAGCGCCATAACGGTCGCTGATGCCAAACGCCCGCGACGACCCTACGGCATGCGCCGCCGTGCCCATCGACAAGCCTTGAGCTATCGGGCTATGGACGCGCGACCAGCGCATTACGCCAAAGCCCACAATACCTCCGAAGATACCTACGCTGACCACTACCGCCGCCGTTAGCGACGGGATGCCGCCAAGCGAGCTTGTCACCTCCATGGCTATAGGCGTGGTTACCGACTTTGCGGCAAGCGACATAACCACGTCGTGCGACGCGCCGCAGACATCTGCCACCCACACCACCGAGATGATGCCGGAGATGCAGCCGCCGAGCGCCGACAGCGTTATGGGAAGCAGCTGCTTCTTGACGGTCGACAGTTGCTTGTAGAGCGGCACGGCAAGCGCCACGACTGCCGGCTTGAGCCAGAACTCAATGTAACGGCCATACTGGTTGTAGGTGTCGTAAGGGATGTCGTAAGCCATCAGAAACACTATGATCAGCGCGATGGTTACAAGTATCGGGTTGAACAAAGAAAAGCGCGTGCGGCGCTGTATCAGTTGCGCTGAGCCGTAGACCACAAATGTGAGCGCAAGCAGGAAGTATGGGTTGTTAATGTATTCCATGACGTTTCGTGAATTGACGATGTTGATATTTTCTTACCAGTTGGTGAATCCAGCCGGTGACCACGATAACCACAACGGTGCTGACCGCCGATGCCACAATGATTGGCAGCAGCTGCGCCTTTATGACATTGAGGTGGAGCATAAGCGCCACGCCTGGCGGAATAAAGAAGAATCCAAGATTCTTGACCAGAAAATTCGCTATACCCTCAACCCATCTGAGGCGTATCCATTTAAGCTGCAGGCACGCTGTAAGCAGCAGCATCCCGATGATGCTTGACGGCAGTTTGATGCCCGCGAGCCACACTATCAGCTCCCCTATCGCAAGGAAGCCGAAGATGATTCCACATTGATAAACCATTCTGTAATTTTTTTCTTTCCTAAAACAATCAGCTGCAAAATTACTGCTTTTATCCGGATTGGGACGCATACATAGCCTATAAACTGAAGGCGGGCACGCCAATTTCTTGGTGCGCCCGCCTCATATAGGGTTGTTGCAAGTGTTATTTCACACTGACAATGCGTGCCATCGAGCCGTCGGCGTTTTCAACGCGCACGGCATAATAGCCTGTTGCCATCGGGATTGTTGTCTCGGCTGAGATATTGCCTGCAAACACGCGACGGCCGTTCACGTCGAAGATTTCAACCTTGCTGTCGCTTGCCACGCTCACGCGCACTGCTCCGTCGGCGCCGGCTATAGCCACACCGTCGAGCGCCACGTCGCTGACACTGCCCATAACCTTGAAGAGGGCTGTCACCGTAGTGTTGCGCGAAATCTTGAACTCATTGCCTTCAATCACCTTGCTGTTGGCTGTGATTTTGTCGAGTTCGTATCCAGCGTCAGGCGTCGCCTTGATGGTGATAGGCGACATACGTTTCACCTTGTCGCCAGAGTTTATCACCTTTCCTTCAGCGTCTTTCAACTCGATAGAGCCATTGACTGTCGGTGCGATGATAAGGCGTGCCACGTCGCATCCAGAGCCGTTGCCGCTCATGCTTGGCGTCCAACCTTTCTCAGAAGCGATTGATGTGTCGGAATTTTCTGCATCGTTAGGAGTAGCCTCCGTGCCTGTGAGCAGCGTCAAGTTGGCAGACGGTTGCTCTTCAACCACCTGCGCGCGCTGCGGAAGTGTGTAGAAGAAGTCGTTGAGTTCGCATGCAGTCATGCCATTGCCGCCGCAGTCAATCTTGTAAAGGTCGGTGTTGGCGCTGAGGTCGAGGCTGCGGATTGCGTTGTCGTTGAACGAGAGCATCTGCACCTTCTTGTTGGCTGTAAGGTCGAGTGAGGTGAGCAAGTTTCCGCCCACGCTGACATCTATAAGTTCTGGATTGTGCGAGAGGTCGACTGTGGTCAGCTCGTTGTTCATCAATGTAGCTTTGCCAAGTGCTGGAAGCATCGACAGGTCGATGGCTGTCAGGTAGTTGTTAGCAACGTTGACTTCCTCAAGCTTAGGGTTGTTCGACAGGTCGATGGCCTCAAGCTGGTTGACCTTAACGTTGCATACAAGCAGCTCTGGGTTCTTCGACAGGTCGACAGACGTCAGGCTGTTGCCGTAGCAAGAGAATGAGCGGAGCTCAGGGTTGTGGGTCACGTCAATCTCTTTCAGCTCGCAGTAGCTTGCGTCAAGCTCCAAGAGGAACGGCTGTCCGCTGACATCGAGCGTGCGGATAGGGTTCATGTAAAGGTTCAAGTTGTTGAGTATGTTTGTCTTCGACAGGTCGATGCCGGAAATCTTGTTGTTCCACAGTCCCATCTCCTCGCCAAACTCGCCGTAGCTTTCAAGGTTAAGAGCGAACACCTCACCCTTGATAGTCACTGTCGACATTGTTGCCGACTGGTCGGCCGGTGCAGCCGCTACGCCGTCGATACGCACATAGTTCTTGCTGCTCACCTCATATTCCTGGCTTGAACCGTTACCCCAGTCGATTGAGACTGTCGGCTTATTACCGCCTTCGGCAGCCAGCGCAAACGACAATGACTGACCGATAGGAGCGGTAAACGAGATGGCGCTTGTCTCTCCGCGGAACACCACTTCGATTGTCGACTCTTCGTTGACCACAAACGTCTTCTCATAGATGCTCTCGCCGTTGACAACGACGTGGTCAAACATATAGCCTTCGTCAGGAGTGTCGTTTACCATGATGGCGACGCCTGCCTTTGCAGTTGTCGTCACATCGGCAAGCTCCTGATAATAGTTGCCAGCCCACTGCGAAAGGTAGAATGAACCGTGGGTTGTGGAATATTTAGTAAAGTTGTAGTTGCGCTCGTTTGAGATGTCGCCACCGAAATAGCCGGTAACATTCACCTTCTCGCCCGTGTCGTTAGCCTTGACGGTCACAGGCACAGCCGGGCAATTGGCAGTGCCGTCGCCTGTAACGTCGATTTTCCACTTCATCTCGTTGCTCGTCACGTATTCTGTGTCGGCAGTCTCGGCATTCGAGCCTTCAACAAAAAGATTGGTGTTGTAGGCATCCTTGTTCAACGCCGGCAGTGTGTGCAGCGTGAATGTCATCGAGTTGCCTGTCATCTTCTTGTTGTTGCGCATATCAAGATATGAGAACTTTCCGCCAGGAAGTACATAGTTGAAATAGAAGAACGGGCAAAGGGTGTTGGCTGCACGGAAATCGCGCAGGTACAAAGCCTTCGTCAAGTCGATATAACTTATCTGCGTATCGCTGATGTTGATTGTGCCCAACGATTCATTATTGGAGATGTCGATGCGCGACAATGGGTTGCCGTTGACCAACAGCGAGCCGAGCTCCTTGTTGGTCGACACATCAACACTTGTCAATTTATTGTTGCCGCAGTTGAAATAGTTGAGTTCCGGATTGTTGGCTACATTTATGTCTGTAAGCTGGTTGCTGGAGCAGTCGAACGAGAACAGCTTCGGAAACTTGGTCACGTCAATTTCAGAGAGATAGTTGCCGTTGACCGACAGTGTCGACAGTTTGGGATATGTGCCGTTCTCAAAATCGAGCAACGCGTTGTTGGAAAGGTTGAGCGTGTTCAGATTAGGCAACGAGATGGCATAGAAATGCATAATGTGGCAGTTGTTCATGCTTATCTGCTTCAAATTGGTGCTTCCGTCATAGAACACAACTGTGGTGAGCTCCGGGTTGTCGTTGGCAGTGAAGTACTCCAGCTTGTCAAAATTGATAAGGTTCAACGCCACGAAATTCTCACCGTTTCCCGACACATTGAGCTGCTCGAGGCTATTTGCCAACGAAGAAATCTCAAACTGATGAGAGTCAATCTTGTTGCTCTTCAACCCGAGATTCTTCAAAACAGAGTTGCCTGTCGATGAGAATGTGACAATTGAGTTTTCGTTAAGACTCAATTTGGTAACCGCAGGAAGTCCGCTGAGATTGAAATCTGTCAGCTGATTCTTTTCCATATCCACCTCTTTCAGCTTCGTGTTGGCGAAAGTGGCGGCAGAAATCTGCATCTCTCTAATCTCAAGATAAGTGATGTCGCCCTTGATGGTGATGGTCTTGCTTGCGCCAAGCTTGCCGGTGATCTCCGAGCCGTAAGTCCAGCTAGGCTTCACCTTGTTGTAGATTTTCTCGACGCCGTCGCCCCAGTCGATGGTAAACGCATCGTCCATAGAGTCAGCCCAAGTATACAGCTTGATGCTTGCTCCCTCATCGAGGGTTGTGGTCAATGTGACCACGCTCTCTTCCGCATTGGCGATAGGAACCGCCAAAAAGGCAAGAAGAAAAAGTAGTAAGAGTTTCTTCATAAAAATAGTATTTTGATATTATATTAATTTTTTTCCAAAACCACTACAAAAGTAATAAAAATAAAGCAATTAGCGTGACTTTTCTCACTATTTAACACCATTCACCTACAAAAACACGCTCCTTTAATGACTTTTTATAGACGTAACGGCTCATTTTTTATACAAAAACTGCTGTAAAACATATCGCTGCGGAATTGCAGTACTAAATTTTCATTTTAAATTTGCACCGGAGAAAAGGGGTATTAGCTCATCTGGTAGAGCGCAACACTGGCAGTGTTGAGGTAAGCGGTTCGAGTCCGCTATGCTCCACTACGGAAGTCTTGACTGCGGCAGGGCTTCCGCTTTTTATTTACTTGCGTCGGATTACTCCAGGAGCCACAAGAAGGAGCATCACACACGCCACAACAACCATTACGACATCAACCACAATAGAGTCGGTCAGATAAAACAGCCCCGCACTCACCGCGGCAAACAACATGGAAAACATCGACTTTGCCGAAAGCCGCAACTTGAAATACCGCTTTGAATCGTGCAGACGATACGCGAGCAGCACGGCATAGGTGACAACAAGCGTGATGGCGACACCAAACACTCCAACAGTCTTTATCAATGCGAAATTAAGCGCAATGTTGACCACCGCCGCGAGCATCACGCCTGGCAATGCCCGTCCAGTCTCCTTTGAGCATTGATAGCCCATCTCCAACACGTTAGACATTGCAAACAGCACTGCTGCCGCCGCAATCGGAAACACATAGACAATGCCGGTTGTATAACATTGGTCGACGATATATGGATACAGAATCTTCAATCCAAAAGAGAATCCAACCAACACCGTCGACATAAAAATGGCAAACAGATTTATCATCCGCGAGAAGAAATGGTCGCGGTCCGGACTGTTGTACTGCCGCAATGCCATCTCCTGCCATGCCTGGAAAATTATAACTCCTATTATCTGGATTATACCGCCAAAACGTGATGCAACAGCATAAATTCCGTTGTCAGACAATGTGAAGTAGTGCTGTATAAAAAAACGGTCGCTGCTCGTGGTCAGCCACCAGCACATCACCGATGGCAACAACGGCAGGACGTAGCGCAGCAAATCCCTGGTCATACCAGAGCTTTTCAACGAAACGTTGAAATATTTGCGCAGCAACCCCACCTTGATCTCAATATACACTACGGCTATCATGCGCGCAAAAATATTGGCAAGGAAGATTCCTGTTATTCCACATCCGCACCAAACGACAAACACCACGCTGAGCGCACCTATGGAAAATGCCGAGATTATGTTGCTGACAACAAACGTTTTTGTCTCGCCCACTCCTCTTGCCATCTGCCCGAACACTTCAATCAACGCCATCGACACCAACAAGCCGAACGACAGCCACAGGCACCTTACCGGATAGACAACCGAAACAAGCGCCGACAGCAGCATGAAAACAAGCAACGAGCGGCTCAACAGCCTCAGCGTAGCGCTGACCACCTCGGTTTTTCCCTCGTCCGTCTTGCTGTCAATCAAAAAGCGGAACGCACCGTCGCGAAGTTGCAACGAAGCAAAACTCGTAAGCAACAGCACGGCCGTGAAACACAGGTCGTAATAACCGAACTCCGACGTCTCGACAAAAAACGTGTACAGCGGAATCATCAGGAACGTAATCAGTTTCGACCCGATATTCCCAACAGCATATATTCCTACGGATTTCAGAAATTGCTTTCCCCTGCCTGTCGTCTCCGTCATTTCCGCATTGCTTTTTTATAGACGGCTATTGTCTGTTCCGCGATATGATTCCAATCATAGTTGGTCAAATCATACACCCTTTCCTGCACCAAGTTTTTCTCCTTTTGATTCAACACCTTTGTCAAACTGTCCATTTCGCCGCAACGGAAGAAATCAGCGCTGTCAAGTTCCGGCAATTTATTGGCTGGTATATCGCTGACCACAACATCTATATTATAACTCATTGCCTCAAGCAATGAGATTGGCAAGCCTTCGTGATAGGACGGCAGCACAAACAACGCCGCATTGGTTAGAATCTGATTCAGACGTTCGCCTCGAATAAAACCTGTCAGAACCACGCCGCTGTCTTTAGCTTTTTTCTTGAGCATCTGAGAATATTCATCCTCATGGTCAGCATCTCCCGCTATGACCAATTTGAAATTTTTGGACATGTCCGACGCTTTGAATGCATCGATAAGCAAATCGAACCCTTTTTCTTTGACAAATCGACCTACTGCAACCACATATTTCCTCGACTCCAGTCCAAGGCCTTCAATGTAGTCCGTCGCCGACGACTTTTCCGGGGTGGTCACCCCATTGAAAATCAAATTTGAGTCACGCCCATATTTCCGATGAAGGATATCCTCTATCACATGGGATATCACTATCACCTCATTGCTGAACATAGCGCCCATACGCTCTCCAGCCTTGAGCATAAACTTAGCGAACACGCCCCATTTCTGTCGGTCGTAATCAGGTCCGTGGTGTGTAGTCACCACTTTCAAGCCAAGCAACCGTGCGAAAGGGGTCATCAGCGAAGGTCCGATGGCATGGATATGCAGGATGTCGGCATGCATACGCCGAGCCGACAAAACGGCAAGAAACGTGTGGACTATAGCCTCCAAGCTTTTCTTTCTTGGTGCATAGATGTCTTTCAACGCAACGCCCTTATATGACGAAATATGATTGTCGTCACAGACATAACAACTGCGGCGTATCACCGTAACGTCGTGTCCCGCAGCAGCAATGCGCGGAAACAACTCCTCACAATGAGTTTCTACGCCACCCATAATATTGGGGATTCCCCGTGTCCCTGTTACAACGACCTTCATATCTTAAATCTTTTCAAAATTTCTCACGCAAGTCACCTTGGCATGGATCCTGTCCCACATCATACCATTTCTTGTCGAGACAGGCTGGCTTGCCTTGCAGACTGCGCAACTTGTTTTTCAAAGCCCAACCAAGAGGTGCTTTGATATATTTATGCATTACCGGCGACGCAGTGCCAACCATCCAACAATTCTTAGGACATTTACGCACCTTTGCACGCACCTTCTCCGCCTGCTCACTCGTCCAGATGTCCATAAAATCATGGCTGTCGCGGATATTGCCCATTGACTCCTTCCAATAGCGTTCCTCAAGGCCATTGCAAGGATAGACCTCTCCATAAGGGTCAATGAAAAAGTTCATCGTCCCGGCCTCGCAGGGAAGCATTCGTCTACCCCCTTCAATATAGTTTATCAGGCCCATATTGAAGAACGCACGAAACCAGGATTTCGGATGCGATTCCTTCAACTGAAGGTTGATCAATTCTTCAAAATCACGACACACTTCATCCTTGTTTGTAACAACGTTGTCCTCTTTGTGGAAATAATATGAATTATGAAACGATGCTGTCGCAAACTCCATTCCAAGAGAGCGCGAGAGGCTATAAAGCGACAACATGTCTTTAGAGTTGTAGTTTGACACCGTGCAGCCGAAGCCTATGTCTTTAACTCCCATCTCTCTAAGTTTCAACAACGTGCGCAATCCTTTGTCAAAACCGCCCTGACGGCCACGCAGATCATCGTTCTTCTGCGACAAGCCCTCTATCGATATGCGGATGCCTATTTGAGGATATTTCTTAGCCAAAGCAATAACACGGTCATCAAACCAACCGGACGTAGAAATCACTATGCGGTCAGTTTTTGTGTAGCATACATCCACAATTTCTTCCAAATCCTCTCTGACAAACGGCTCTCCGCCAGTCAGATTTATAAATTTCAATTTTGGAAGGCTCCGCAATTCCTCCGCCTTCAGTTCTTTATGTTTGTCCGTCGGATTTTTCCAGATATTGCACATCTTGCATTGCATCGGGCAACGGTAAGTGAGAATAATGGAGGCGTCTGTCGGTTTTGATATATTTTTGTCCATACAATATGTATCCTTTCACATAAGCACTATACAATATAACGAATTGCAAAGGTAATTATTATTTCCCAAACAAACTAATTTAGGAAATGTCGACAGATGTTTAAATGATAATTCACTACCTTTGCACAACGTTATTTTTTGTTTTCATCAATATGCAAAGAATCGTTCTATTCGACATAGCAAAAGCCTTATGCATCGTCCTGGTGGTTGTAGGCCATTACTTTCCCGATAACTCTCCGGTCTGGTATGAATGTTTGAACAAACTCATTTATTCTTTCCACATACCGTTGTTTATGTTTGCCAGCGGCTTCATCTATATGGCGACAAAAAAGGAAGGAGAATCATACTCGAAGTTTTTGGTCAAGAAGCTGAAGCGTTTGATGCTCCCGTATGTCGTTGTTTCTGTGATTGTCATCTCAATCAAGATGCTGACAGAAAAGCATGCGTTTGTTGAGAATCCAGTAACTGCCTATGCGTATATAAAAATGCTGTATTTTCCTGAAGCGGGATATTTCTTATGGTTTATCTGGGCTTTGTGGTGGATGTTTGTCATCGCGCCGCTGTTTGCGACGAAACAAAAAAGATTATTGCTCCTTGGTGCGGCATTGCTTCTGTACTGCATTCCTCCGTTTCTGCCGGAAGTGTTTTGTTTCAAACAATTCCAGAGCATGTTGGTGTTTTTTATGCTTGGTGCTGTTTGTTGCGACTGGAGCAAGATTGCAACATCCGTAAAAATTCCGTTTTGGGCTGTATGCCTGTCATTTGCCGCGCTTGAATACTTTTATATAAGATTTGACGCATGTCATTCAGTCATCCCTTTTGTCGGGATTGCAACAATAATTTATTTGTCCGACATCATTTCAAGAGGAGCAAAAAAAATCAATGGTTTGCTGACAATATCGGCGACAAGCTATATAATCTATTTATTCCACACCACATTCGAGGGCGCTGCAAAGGCTGCCTTACAAAAATTCGCGCCCATTCTGCTTGACGACCCGTTTTTTGCCGTCGGCGCAGTGCTTGTCATATCAGCAGGCGTTGCCGGACCTATGGTCCTTTACCGCTATATCCTCGCAAAATATAAATTAACCCAATTCATTTTCGGCATAAAACGACAGCAGGCTGCCTCTGACAGGCTGCCTGCTGCGTAAATCCGGTCAATTGGTCTTCTAACCTTGATATATCTCCAGCACGCTGTCAAGATAGCGCTCGGCACTGAAGCGTGGCAGCGACTGCGCTGAGATTGCCGCATAGTCGAACGGCGACTCCCATGCCGCGGCAATGTTGTTGGCAAGCGAGTCAACGCTGCCGCTGCGGAAAAGCATTCCGCTGCCGGGTTGTATCAGTTCGGGGATTCCACCAATGCGCGCGCCCACCACCGGTGTGCCCAGACACAACGATTCGATAACGCTCAACGGATTGTTTTCGTAGCATTCCGACGGCATAACCGAGAAGCGTGCGTTTCCCAGCAATTCTTTAACCTGCGCTGCGTTCTGATGCCCAAGAAATTCTATGTTGTCACAACGCCCGTAGCGCGATTTCAAACCTTCGGCAAGCGGCCCGCCGCCGGCTATCTTCAATGGTATCTGAAACTGCACGGCGGCCTTAAGCAGCGTCTCCACTCCTTTTTCTGCCGACAGCCGTCCCACATACGCATAATAGTCCTTACGCTCGGTGTTCACTTTGATGTCTTTCACTTTCTCTGGATCGACAAAGTTGCAGACCACCTTGATTTTTTTCTCATCAAAGCCTCCCTGCTTCATTTTCGATGCCATAAACTCGCTTGGACAGACAAACGTGTCCGTGGCGCGCTGCAAGCGCTTCGTATTCCATTTTTCCGCCTCAAGCCATGCCAGCAGGCTCGCCGCACGGCTGCCTTTCATACAACGGTTGGAATAGACTCCACGTTTGCTGCCTTCTATACATTGCTCGCACACCTTGCCATCGTTCAGGCAGCTGTATGACGGACATACAAGTTTGTAATCGTGCATCGTCCACACTGTCCTGGCTCCGAATTTCTTAGCCATTTCCACGATTACAGGCGACAGATAGGAGTGGATGTTGTTGAAGTGCACCACGTCAGGCTTGAAATCGCTGAGAAGCCTGGCAAATGCCGCCTTAACACCAGCACCGCCGAATATGCGCCTTGCTGCTGCCAATTTGCCGCCAATTCCTCCGGAGAACGACACCTCCGGAGCATAATATTGATTGAAATCGGTTGCTATATTGTCCGGATAGTCCATTGCAAAGACCGCCGTCTGATGTCCCCGCTCACGCAGCAGTCGCTCAAGCGACATCGCGCACACGCAGTCGCCGCCGCGCGGATAATAGAACTTATTTACAATCAGTACTCTCATAACTATTTTTGAAAGATATATCCACTCGGCAACGAAAGTGCCTTCAACTCATTGTCAAATTCAGTAAAGTTTTCTCTAAGCTCACCAGCCTCAACATAGCCGAGCATGCGGTCTGCCATTGTGGCTACAACGCTGAACGCGCTATAGTCGCCAAATGCGTCGCCGGCAAGGATTACATAATCATAATTCTTGCGCAGGCTGTCGACAAGCACAGCAAACTGTTCCGAAGCAATCAAATCGATTGATTGGTCGCCTCTGGACACAATTACATCAATCCCGCCTGCGTTTTCGCTGACAACACTGTCTATCGTCGCTTTTCCAACGAGATAGTCATCAAGAGTGGCTGCCGCGCTTGAATTTCCGCACAAATCAACCACTACCGCCTTTCTCAAAGCATTACCGAACGAGGTGGCGAGAGCGGCGGCAATGCCGGCTGTTCCCGACTCCGACTTGACACAGGCTATGGCTACCACGCCTACTCCTTCGGAAGCAATCAGACGGTCGCGCACTCGGCGCATCCCTGCCAGCTCATTGTCTGCCACTTCTCCTACAATCTCAAAATCGGTCAATTTCTCCAAATCCTGACGAATCATTATCCGTTTTGTGCGAATGGCGCGCAGCATGAGAATCAGCAACGGAATTATGATTGCCAGAACCAAAGCCGCGCCAAACACAATTGAGCCCTTAGGCCAAGCCTTTTTAACTTCATGATAAGCGGGGTCAATAATGCGGCCTATCTCCTGCACTCCAAATTTCAACGCATTCGACTCGCGCTGCTCAAGCAGGAAGATGTAAAGATTATTCTTTATTTCAGTATCCCGGTAGAGATCGACATAACGACGCTCGTGCGACGGCAACTGTTTCAACCTTGACGCATATTTGCCATCTTCTCGAACGAAGTCGTTGTAGGCAATCTCAGCACTTTCACGCGCCTTGCGCATCGTTTCTATCACACCTCCGCGCATACCGTCAATCTGCTTGTTGAGAGCCTGCAGAGCCTTGTTGTCGTGCTTGGCTGCCATGTCAAGTTTGGTGCGTTCAAGAATCAACTGATTATAGGACTCAATTGATTTTGCGGCACTTTCATAGTCCTGTCCGCTGGTAACAGGAATCATGGAATACTTATTCTTCGGGTCATCAAGGAACTCGCAAATCATGTCGAATATCGACAATTGTGTCTGCAAGCCCACAATCGAAGCCTTGTTTTTCGATGTTTGCTCGAGCAGAACTTTCGCCTCGGCGGCGATGTCGGTAACATCGTTGGCGGTCTTGAACTCCTCAAGCTGCTTCTCCGACTCAGACAATTGGCTTGTCAAGGACGCAAGACGGTCGTCGATAAAGGCTATCTCCCGTGAAGCCTTTGTCTGCTCCTCGCGCAGACGACGGATGTTGTAAAGCTCCACAACCATGTTGAGCAAATCCTTGCCGCGCTGCTTGTCCTCGTCCTGATAGAATAGCGTGATGCCATTGGATTTCAGCGACGGCACGTCGGCGTAGTATATCTTGGAATAGTCGTCATATGTTTGTGCGGTGCCGTTCACTTCCACTGTAAGCTTGCGCTCCTCCCCGGCTTTATAAAATGCCGTGCGGCGGATGGTGAACGCTCCGTCGGGAAGTTTCACCGTTGCCGGCAATGTCATGCCGTCTTGTTTGAACAGCGTGGAGAACCATTTGCCTTTCACCTTGACGTCAATCTTGCCGTCAGAACGCAGATTAATCTTGAATGTCGCCCCACTTTGAAGCGTGTCGAGGTCAACATTCGTTGACAATTCAACGGGCGACTTGCGGTAGAGCGACAGCTTGCGCATTCCGTCAACACCCTTGTAGTCATACTGCAATCCCAACTTGTTGATTGCCTCGCAGAGCAGGCTGCGCGACTGCAGAACCGCCATCTCATCATCGACCGAACCGCCGCCGAACGAGCCCATCGAGAACTGCTTCATCATCTGCATCATTCCGCCGCCCATTCCGCCGCCTTCTTCCTGTTCGATCATAATGTCGGCGTGGAATTTGAATTCAGGATTGTTTTTAAGCATATAGACTGCGGCGATTGCCATCATCGCTGCAAACGAGGCGATAAACCACCACCAATGCTTACGGATTTCATAGCGCAAACGGCTGAAATCCACCTTGTCAGAACTTGTAGCCATATTCTATTTTTTCTTTTTTATTATCATAAAACTCTGTCACCGGACGCGCCAGCAACGCTTTCGCCTCTTCTTTGGTCACCGCTTTGGCTTGCGCGGCGACAATTCCCATCACTGCCATCAGAAGCGACCCTGATGCTTGAAGCACAGCGCAGCCAGCTGTACCGTCAATGGCAAGGAACGCAAATGACATCACTCCAATTCCAAACAACTGATAATGATGAGTGCGCATCACGATGCGGTATTTCCGCCATATCCACCAGCAGAAATAGCCAAAGAAGAATATTCCCAACAACCCGAACTGCGCAAGCTCGGGATAGAAAGTGTCTGCGATAAAGTCACCATAAGTGGGCGACAACCCCCAAAGCAGGTTTATGCCATAGTCATAGTACAAATCCGAGTAACTGACATCAGGCCCTGACGAGTAGGTGGCGTATGTAGCCAAACCGCTGCCCAACAGCAGGTGGTCGGCAAGCACAAGCACCATTCCGCCGAACAGCACGGGCCGGGCGTAGGTCTCCATCACGTCGGGGTCGAACGTGTCGGAATTTCCGGTTATAAAATAGTATTCAATTTTTTTCCAAGCCACAAGCACCACAAGCACGAATGCGAGTGTGGCTACAACAACGTTGCGCACACTTTTGAAATTGACCGTGCCAGGACGATAAACAAACAGCATATAGAATGCCAGCACCACAAACCCATAATATTTCGAGCGGGTGCATATCAGTCCGAGCAACAGGATTACGCAGGTCCATATAAGATCCGACCGTGTATATGCCCGTGGGTTGTCGTTGTCATACGACATCAGCAAATAAACCATAGCACAGCCCACACAAGTCAGACCGCCATAGTAGATATGGAAGATAGTCACATCGTAGATGTCGGCGGCGATGACGAAAAATGCCATAAACGCCAAGAAAATACACACCTTTTTCAACACCCACTTCTCGTTGGCGGTGAACTGCGGCGCAATGGCATAACTTACTGAAAAAGCTATCAGCGGCTTGCACTGAGCAATAAAGTCGTTAATCTGCGCCTTCGGTATATTGTATGGTGACGCGACAAGAGAATATGCCAAATACAACGCCATCACGCCAAGCAGCACAAACATCAACTTATACTTGCCGAAGCAGCGGTTGAACGTCATGTCGACGACAGCGAGCACTGCAAATGCCAACAGACACAATTCGTCAAGAAACGACAATAAATGCGGAGCCAAAAACAAGCCCAGCACGCTGACGAAGAACACGTAGAAATATGCCCGGTGGATATTGAGCATTTTCGCTGTTATTTTTTGATTGCCAATGCAATTACAAGTGACGCGATAACCGACACTGCGCTGACAACAGTGGAAACCACTGTCACCTTGAATGCGTTGTTCTGGCTGTATTTCGCATTGCCTGCCTTGATTTTGTTAGGCTGCACATAGACCACGTCGTTCTGCTGAAGATAGTAATATGGCGAGTCTACGATTTTCGCATCTTTAAGATTCACGCGGTGGTAGGCGCGTTGTCCGTTTTCCTCGCGTATCACCATCACGTTTGTGCGTTCGCCGTATTCGGTCATATCCTCGGCAGCGGCAAGCGCGTCAAAAATGGTGAACCGCTCGCTTTTGGCTTCGATTGCTCCCGGACGTTTCACCTCACCAAGCACGTTGACGCGGAAATTTGCGAGCTGAACACGGACTACCGGATTGTCGACCTCCTTCGAAATCTTTTCCGTCAGATATTCGCACAAGCCTTTGGTAGTCATTCCGGCTGCATGGATTTTGCCGATAGCGGGCATTGTTATTTCCCCGTCAGTATTGACAATATAGGTCTGGTTCTGCGGTGTCGACGACACACCCACCTCTCCCTCAAGCGACGGATTGACGAGCGGAAGGTTGTAGGCTGCCGTTGCCTCCGGCACAATGGAGTTGACCGTGATTATCAGCTCGTCGGCCGGACGGATTTTAACGGCATAGTCGAGTGCTGTTGTCCCGACTGTTTTCAAGCTGTCGGCATTCTCGAAATATGCCAACGACTGCGGAGCCTTACACGATGTCACTGTGGCAGCCAATACGATTGCGGCTGCAATAAATATCTTAGTAAAATTGAGTCTCATAGAAAAGCATACTTTTATTCTAATGTTTAAACGCACGCCATCGCGTTTTATTGCATCAGGCCTTCCACAAAAAGCAAAGAGAGCGCGCCCTCAATTGGACGCGCTCTCCGATATTTGAATCTTTAAGTTCTGATTACAACTTCGGACCGGCAGCTACAAGAGCCTTACCTGCCTCGTTGTTCTCATATTTCTTGAAGTTCTTGATGAAGCGGGCAGCCAAATCCTTAGCTTTCTCTTCCCACTGAGCTGCATCAGCGTAAGTGTCGCGTGGGTCAAGGATTTCAGTTGCTACACCTGGCAATACAGTCGGAACCTTGAAGTCGAACATCGGGATCTGTTTTGTAGGAGCCTTGTCGATGTCGCCGCTCAAGATAGCGTCGATGATGCCACGAGTGTCGCGGATAGAGATACGCTTGCCTGTTCCGTTCCAACCAGTGTTTACGAGGTAAGCCTTAGCGTTGTTCTTCTCCATCTTCTTAACCAACTCTTCTGCATATTTTGTTGGGTGCAATTCCAAGAATGCCTGGCCGAAGCATGCAGAGAATGTTGGAGTAGGCTCTGTGATGCCACGCTCTGTACCTGCCAACTTAGCTGTAAAGCCAGAGAGGAAGTAGTACTTAGTCTGCTCTGGAGTAAGGATAGATACTGGAGGCAATACACCGAATGCGTCTGCCGACAGGAAGATTACCTGCTTTGCTGCTGGTGCAGAAGAACCCGGCTGGATGTTGTTGATGTGGAAGATTGGGTAAGAAACACGAGTGTTTTCTGTTACGCTCTTGTCTGCGAAATCAATCTTGCCGTTTGCATCAACTGTTACGTTCTCAAGAAGTGCGTTGCGCTTGATAGCGTTGAAGATATCTGGCTCTGACTCTTTGTCGAGGTTGATAACCTTTGCATAGCAGCCGCCTTCGAAGTTGAACACGCCGTTGTCGTCCCATCCGTGCTCGTCGTCACCGATAAGTTTACGCTTAGGATCTGTTGACAAGGTTGTCTTACCTGTTCCTGAAAGACCGAAGAAGATTGCTGTGTTCTCTCCGTTCATGTCGCAATTTGCAGAGCAGTGCATTGATGCGATGCCCTTCAATGGCAGGAAGTAGTTCATCATTGAGAACATACCTTTCTTCATCTCACCACCATACCAGGTGTTGATGATTACCTGCTCTTTTGATGTTACGTTGAAGGCTACGCAAGTCTCAGAGTTGAGTCCGAGTTCTTTATAGTTCTCAACTTTTGCCTTTGATGCGTTGTAAACAACGAAATCTGGCTCGAAGTTCTTCAACTCTTCTTCTGTTGGACGGATGAACATGTTTGTAACGAAGTGAGCCTGCCATGCAACCTCAACGATGAAACGAACTGCCATACGAGTGTCCTTGTTTGCACCGCAGAATCCGTCTACAACATAGAGGTTCTTGTTGCAAAGCTCGCTCTTGGCGATTGTCTTAACCTTGTTCCATACGTCTTCCGACATTGGGTGGTTGTCGTTCTTATATTCTTCAGAAGTCCACCATACAGTGTCCTTTGAATTGGCATCCATTACGATGTATTTGTCTTTAGGCGAACGACCGGTGTAGATACCTGTCATCACGTTGACTGCACCGAGTTCTGTCTGCTGACCTACTTCATAACCTTCGAGACCTGCTTTTGTCTCCTCTTCAAACAATTGCTCGTAAGATGGGTTGTGTGCGATTACTGTAGCGCCAGTAATGCCGTACTTTGTCAAATCAAGATTGCTCATTGTTGTTTGATTTATAATAGTGAATATTTACTAATGTTTCTCTCTTTTGAAAACCGCTGCAAAATTACTATATTTTTTTTACACGGCAATGCTATTAGCGAAAATTTTCCGCATTTAAAATTCTTTAAGCATTATTATCCCTGTTTCAAATATAAAATGCTTCTGTTCAAAGGCTTAAATTGTTATCTCTCCACACAGCGAGCAATTGAGATATTTCTTCACCTGTTCTGACCGAAGCCCCATGCCGAATAGATACATCAGCTTGGTGATGGCTGCCTCTGATGTTATGTCGTATCCGCTGACCACACCGGTCGACTGCAGCGTGTTGCCTGTCATATAGCGCTCGCTGTGGACTCCGCCGTTGACGCATTGCGAAACGTTGACTATCACAACTCCGCGCTTTACGGCGTCGCGCATCAGGTCGACAAACCATTTGTCGGTCGGGGCGTTGCCGGCGCCATAGGTCTTGAGCACGATGCCTTTCACGTCGGGGGCGTTGAGAAGATAGCGGAGTGTGCTCTCGGTGATGCCTGGAAACAGGTCGATAAACATCACGTTGCGGTCCATTGCGGTCTGCACTTTAAGCGGTCGCTGCGAGCGTTGGCGCCACAATGCTTCTTCATGGAAATGAATGCCGAGGCCTATGCGGGCAAGGTCGGGATAATTGTTGCTCTTGAAGGCGTTGAAATGGTCGGCGCTCATCTTTGTGCTGCGGTTGCCGCGCCACAAATAGTCTTCAAACAATATCGCCACTTCCTGCACCATCGGGTCGCCGTTCTTGTCGCGGGCAGCGGCTATCTGAAGTGCTGTGATGAGGTTTTCTTCTCCGTCGGTACGCACTTCGCCGATTGGAAGCTGGGAGCCAGTGATGATGACGGGCTTGTGCAGGTTCTCGAGCATAAAACTCAACGCGGAGGCGGTGTATGCCATCGTGTCGGTGCCGTGAAGCACCACAAAGCCGTCGTAGCTGGCATAGTTCTCCTCGATGCTCTGTGCGATTTCAACCCAGTGCGACGGATTCATGTTTGACGAGTCGATCGGTGGGTGAAACTGGATATTGTTGATGGAATAATTGAGCTTCTTGATTTTGGGCACATTGTCGATAAGGTGCGTGAAGTCGAACGGTTGCAGCGACTTCGTCACCGGGTTTTCAATCATGCCGATTGTTCCTCCGGTATATATTATAAGGATATTCGGTTTTGCCATTGAAGCTATTTTTTTCTAAAACGAATCTTTCCAACGACAAAATTACACATATTTTTTGGCAAATAGCAACCGCAACAGCCAACTGCCTGAACAACAAAAGTCACAGCGATGGCAATTTGCCACCATTTAAGGTTTTTTACTGAAAAATCTTTGATTTCTATCCAAAATAGAACCACATAGTTTGCCAGAAGGCAATGGTGTGTGGCAACCGCCGACACTGTTAAAAAGACTTAACGCAGCGGAATCCGCTGCGTTAAGTCTTTTTCGTTGACAGATGTCTCTAAATTTTAAACAGCATTCCTCCGATGTTGTCGCATGCCGCCCCGGTGACCGACGACAGGCAGCTTGCCTCACCGGCCATATAAAGCGAGCCGAGAAACGCGAAAATCAACGCCTCCTTGAATTCAATTATCTGGCGTGGAGGTATCTTGACTTCGCAACCTGCCAGCTCGCGGATGCGTTCCACAAGATAGACGTTGAGCGCGCCGCCGCCGGTTATAAGCATTGTGGGATGCGGCTTGCCTACCCTGCGCACTACGCGTGCAACCTGACGGGCGGCATGCTCGGTGAAGGTGGAGAGCAGGTCGGCAAATTCAAGCCCGCGGCTGTCAATCATCGGAAATATCTCTTTCTCCACCCATTCGCGGCCAAGCGACTTCGCGCCGGTCTGCGAGTAGAATGGCAATGCGTCGAGACTGGCGAGCAATTCGGCGTCGACCGTGCCGCTGCGGGCAATCAGTCCGTCGCGGTCAAACTCCAGGCCACGCTGACGGCAATAGTGGTTGAGCACATAGTTGACCGGACTGATGTCAAACGCCTGCCGCTCTCCGTCGCACTCATACGATATGTTGGAGAATCCTCCTATGTTCAGACAGAAATCATAGTCGGCAAAAAGCAGGCGGTCGCCAATCGGCACAAGCGGGGCTCCCTGTCCGCCGAGCATTATGTCAAGACGACGGAAATCGCTGACCACAGGCACACGCGCCTCGGCTGCAATCGCTGCGCCGTCGCCTATCTGAAACATTATGCGCTTGCCGGGCTCATGAAAGATGGTGTGTCCATGCGACGCCACGATGTCGGGACGTATGCCGTATTCCCTCATAAAGTCGGCGACACGCTCGCCAAGAAACTTGCCGTATTCGCTGTGGAACGCCACAAAGTCGTGTGCCGACATCTGTTGCGCTCCCGTGCCGAGACGGTATTTCAAATCGCCGGGATAGTCATAGCCGCGTGCCGCATCGATTGCGAAACGCCATCGGCCGTCGGTTTTTGAGAATGTGGCGCAACACACGTCGAGACCGTCAAGCGATGTGCCCGACATCAATCCTATAGCCGTAATCTTGAAGTTGTCCATATTTTTTGGTATTATTGGTTCTGCAAGCTTTTGTCCATCTCTGCCGCGGCGCGGCGTCCGTCGCCCATCGCGAGAATCACGGTCGCTCCGCCACGCACAATGTCGCCTCCGGCATAGATGTCGGGCAGCGATGAGCGCATTGTCGACTCGTCGACCACGATGGTGCCTCTGCGGCTCACCTCAAGTTCTGGAATCGCATTCGGAATCAACGGGTTTGGCGACACGCCTACGCTGACAATCACCAAATCGACGGGCACATCCTCCACTGCGCCATCAACAGCCACCGGAGAGCGGCGTCCCGACTCGTCGGGTTCGCCGAGTTCCATCCGCTGCAGGCGCATCAGGCGCACATTGCCTTTCTCGTCGCCCTCATATTCCAATGGGTTGTGGAGCGTGAGGAAACGCACGCCTTCTTCCTTGGCGTGTTTCACTTCCTCGCGACGCGCCGGCATCTCGTCTTCCGAACGGCGGTAGACGAGCATCACGTTTTCTGCGCCCATGCGACGCGCTGTGCGCACGGAGTCCATCGCCGTATTGCCGCCGCCAATCACTGCCACATTGTGGCCGTGAAGCACGGGGGTGTCTTCATCCTGACGGGCGGCTCCCATCAGATTGACCCGCGTCAGGAATTCATTGCTCGACATCACTCCGTTGAGATTCTCGCCGGGAATGTTCATAAATCTTGGCAGTCCGGCTCCCGACGCCACGAAAATGCCTTTGAAGCCCATGGCGTGGAGGTCGTCGTAGCTTAATGTCTTGCCGACAATGCAGTTGGGCTCGAACTCCACGCCCAGACGGCGCAGACCGTCGATTTCGGTGTCGACGATGGCATTCGGCAGGCGGAACTCGGGGATGCCGTATTTCAGCACTCCGCCAATCTCATGCAGCGCCTCGTAGACCGTGACGCTGTAGCCGCGCTTCGCCATGTCGCCGGCAAAGGCGAGTCCGGCGGGTCCGCTGCCCACGACTGCCACCTTGATGCCGTTTGCGGCGGGTTTTTCCTCGTCGGCCGAACCGTGGCTGCGCGCCCAGTCGGCTACGAAGCGTTCCAGATAGCCTATCGCCACGGCTTCGTGTTTCATCTTGGTGTGTATGCAACGGCTCTCACACTGCTTTTCCTGGGGGCAGACGCGTCCGCAAACTGCCGGAAGCGCGCTGGCCTTTTTTATCACACGGGCTGCCTCGGCAAACTCGCCGCGCTCCACGTTTTTGATAAATCCGGGAATGTCGATGCCCACAGGGCAGCCTGTGACGCATTGCGGGTTGGCGCAGTCAAGACACCGCGAGGCTTCTGCCATAGCCATCTCAATCGTCAACCCTTGATTCACTTCCTCATTGCACGTCACGCGGTAGTCTGCCGCAAGCTCGGGCATCTTCACTCGCGGTGTCGAGGTGCGTTCCTTAGCTGTCTTTGCCTTGCGCAGTGCCTCGCGCCATTCCGCCATGCGCATATCTTTTGTCTCTTCCATGTCAGTTCTTGTTTTCGTTGTCGTAAGCATGAAGGCGCATCATCATCTGGTCGAAATCCACCTGATGCGCGTCAAATTCCGGCCCGTCGATGCAGACGAAGCGCGTACGGCCGCCTACGGTAACCCGACAGGCACCACACATGCCTGTGCCGTCGACCATGATGGTGTTGAGCGAGCAGACGGTAGGGATGTCGTATTTTTTTGTAAGCAGTGCGACAAACTTCATCATCACTGCCGGACCGATGGTCACTACCTGGTCCACCTTCTCGCGGTTGATCACTTGCTCCACGCCTTCTGTCACCAGTCCTTTCTGTCCGTAGGAGCCGTCGTCGGTCATTATCACCACTTCGTCGCTTGAGCGGCGCACCTCGTCCTCAAGTATAATCAAATCCTTGTTGCGTCCGGCGAGCACGCTGACCACGCGGTTGCCGGCTTGCTTCATGGCGCGGATGATGGGCAACAAAGGCGCTACGCCTACTCCGCCGCCGCAACACACCACGGTGCCCACCTTTTCTATCTTGGTGGCTTGTCCCAACGGGCCTACCACATCGTGGAGACTGTCGCCTACTGCCTTGTCGCAGATTTTTTTTGTCGACTTGCCTACAGCCTGCACCACAAGGGTTATTGTCCCTGCAGTGGTGTCGGAGTCGGCGATGGTCAACGGGATGCGCTCGCCATGCTCGTCGGCACGGACAATAACGAAATGCCCGGCACGGCGCGAGCGTGCTATCAGCGGCGCCTCTACCACAAGCTGCACCACCTTTTCCGAGAAATGCTTTTTCTCTACAATTTTATTCATTGTCGTAACGTGTTAGGTCTATTTTCTTTTTTTCAGCTCTCAAAGTTAGCCAATTTTCTGCCAAAACCACCAATCTTTATCCCGATAATTGCTTTTGCGCAAAAGCAAAAAGACGAAGAGGCAATCCGCCGCATGCCACCAAAGCAAACGCCCTCCGGCGGGACAATTCCTGCGGAGGGCGTTTGTGTTTTTGTATGCCTGTGGCTTAGTTTCTGCTGTTGCCGAAGAAACGGAGCATGTAGAGGAACAGGTTTATGAAGTCAAGATAGAGCGTCAACGCGCCGATTGTGGCGATTTTGCCCACTTGCGACGAGTCGCTGTACTGCACCATTTGTTTGATTTTCTGGGTGTCCCATGCGGTGAGGCCGATGAAGATTGCCACGCCGGCAAACGAAATCAGCCATTCAAGGGTGCTGCTGCCCACGAAGATGTTGACAATAGTCGTGATAATCAAGCCGATAAGCGCCATAAACAGGAACGAGCCCATTTTTGTAAGGTCGTTGCTGGTCAGATAGCCGTAGATGCTCATCGCGCCAAACACGCCTGCCGTTATGGCAAAGGTGTAGGCTATCGACCCGAGTTCAAAAGCCCAGAATATCGACGAGAACACCACGCCGTTGAGCACGGCGTAAAGGAAGAACAACGAGGTTGCGGCAAACGTGCTGAGCTTGTTGATGGCTCCCGTGATTGCTATCACGCAGGCAAACTCGGCGATGATCAAGCCCCAGAATGTAAGACGGCTTGAGAAGATGGCGCTCATTATTGCCGGACTTGCCGCCACATAGATTGCCACGCCGGCGGTGACGAGCAGACCGAGAAACATTCGCATATAGACGCTGCGCATCACTTTCGACACGCTGTGGGTCAACGTTATGGTTGGCTGTGCCCCATAACCGTATTGCTGATTGTAATTTTCCATATTTTCTGTTTTTTAAAAAGTTGTCGGTGAAGATAACGCTATTTTTCAGCATTATGTTCACCGACATTGTTAATTATCCATAATCAACCACTTTTACATGCGTTCCGGCACTTCGATGCCGAGCATCCAGAAGCCTTGGCGGATGATGTCGCCTACGGTGCGCGACAATGTCAGGCGGAAGCCGCGCAGGTCGGCGTTTTCCTCGCCGAGGATTTTATAGTCGTGGTAGAACTGGTTGTATTCTTTCACAAGTTCGTAGACGTAGTTTGCAACCAACGCCGGGCTGTAGGTGCGCCCTGCCTCGGCTACGATTGCCGGGAAGTCGGCGAGACGCTGGATGAGCGATATCTCTTTGTCGTTGAGAGCAACTGCCGATGCGTCAAACGCTTCGCTGACCTGCTTGTCGGCTGCCTTGCGGAGCACCGACTGGATGCGGGCGTAGGTGTACTGCACAAACGGTCCGGTGTTGCCGTTGAAGTCGATTGATTCTTTCGGGTTGAACGTCATGTTCTTGCGAGGGTCGACTTTGAGAATGAAATATTTCAACGCGCCGAGTCCGATGATTGCCGAAATCTTGTCGGCCTCTTCCTGTGGAAGGTCCTGCAGTTTGCCCATCTCTGCCGACATCTCTTTGGCGTTCTGCACCATGGCGTCCATCAGGTCGTCGGCGTCGACTACGGTGCCTTCGCGCGATTTCATCTTGCCTTCAGGCAGCTCTACCATTCCGTATGAGAAGTGCACAAGATCCTTGCCCCATTTGAAGCCGAGCTTGTCGAGCAGCAGTGAGAGCACCTGGAAGTGGTAGTTCTGCTCGTTGCCCACCACGTAGATCATCTTGTCTATAGGATAGTCTTGGTAGCGCAGCTTGGCGGTACCGATGTCCTGGGTCATATACACTGATGTGCCGTCGCTGCGGAGCAGCAGTTTGTGGTCGAGTCCGTCGGCGGTAAGGTCTGCCCACACGGAGTTGTCTTCCTTGCGGTACATGATGCCTTTCTCCAAGCCTTCAAGCACCTTCTCCTTACCCTCGAGATACGTCTGGCTTTCGTAGTAAATCTTGTCGAAGTCTACGCCCAGACGCTTGTAGGTCTCGTCAAATCCGGCATACACCCACGAGTTCATCGTGCGCCACAGCGAACGCACCTCCTCGTCGCCGGCTTCCCAGCGGCGGAGCATCTCGCGAGCCTCCTGCATCAATGGCGACGCTGCCTCTGCCTCTTCCTTGGTCATGCCTTTCTCCTCGAGTTCCTTCACTTCGGCTTTATAGTGCTTGTCGAAAGCCACATAGAAATCACCGATAAGGTGGTCGCCCTTCTTGCCGGTCGATTCCGGAGTAGCGCCGTTGCCCCACTTCTGCCATGCGAGCATCGATTTGCAGATATGGATGCCGCGGTCGTTCACGATATTGGTTTTCACCACCTTGTAGCCATTGGCCTGCATGATGCGCGACAGGCTGTAGCCAAGCAGGTTGTTGCGCACGTGGCCGAGGTGAAGCGGCTTGTTGGTGTTTGGCGACGAATATTCAATCATCACCAGCTCGCTGTTGTCGTCGGCGGTCTTGAAGCCATAGTCTTTTGTTGCGTGGATATGGTCGAGCACTCCGAGCCAGAATTTCGGCTCTACAGTGATGTTGAGGAAGCCCTTTATCACGTTATACTCCTTCACCGCCTCGCAGTTGGCAACGAGATAATCGCCTATCTCCTTGGCTGTTGCGTCGGGTGCTTTGTGCGACGCTTTCAAGAACGGGAATACCACTATTGTAAGGTTGCCTTCAAACTCTTTTTTCGTTGTTTGCGGCACGATGGTTGAAGCCTCTACCTCCAAACCATAGAGCGACTTCAGCGCCTCGGCTGTAGCCGCAGAAATGATGTTATCTATCGACATTTATATGATTATTTTCTAATTATCTTAATTTCAGACTGCAAAGATAGTGCAAGATGAGTGAAGAGCAAAACAAATTTATTTGATTTTGCTCTTCACTTAGAGTCCTTAAAGTCTTTAGAGTCCCTCAAACTATTTTTTTTAAAATCAAATTCTTTTCTGTAGCTTTGCACACATGAACCAAACAGAGCGCATAATCGGATCGGAGATACTCCGCAAACTTCCCTACGAGCCCAACAGCCAGCAGATGGAAATCATTGCCGCGCTGAGCAAGTTTGTCGCCGACACCGACGACCGCTCGGTCTTTCTGCTCAACGGATATGCCGGAACGGGCAAAACATCGCTCGCAGGAGCGCTTGTCGCAGCATTGCCGGCACTGCGCCGACAGGCTGTGCTGCTGGCGCCTACGGGACGGGCGGCGAAGGTGTTTGCGGCATACTCGCGCCACAGTGCGTTCACCATACACCGCAAAATCTACCAAAGCCGACGCTACAACCCCGAGGACTCGCATTTCTGCCTTGCCCGCAACAACCACAAGAACACGCTGTTTATTGTCGACGAGGCGTCGATGATTGCCAACAACGCGTCGGAAGGGGCGGTGTTTGGCACTGGATGCCTGCTCGACGACCTTATCACCTACGTTTACAGCGGCGAGGGATGCCGCCTGATTCTGCTCGGCGACGTTGCTCAGCTGCCGCCGGTGGGCTACACCGACAGCCCGGCTCTCGCGCCTGCCACGCTGCAGGGCTATGCCCTTACGGTCTACAGCTTCTCGCTGACCGAGGTGGCGCGACAGCGCAGCTCATCGGGCATACTGCACAACGCCACGATGATACGGCAGATTATCGCTTCGGGAAAGCTGGAGGCACCGACGCTCGAAATCTCCGGCTTCGACGACGTGGAGGTGGTGAGCGGTGAGTTTCTGTCGGAAAAGGTCGAGGAATGCTACGCACAGGAGGGAGGCGCGGCTGAGACAATAATCATCACGAGGAGCAACAAGAGGGCGGTGATGTTCAACCAGGGAATACGCGCACGGGTGCTGTATATGGACGCGGAAATAACCACTGGCGACATGCTGCTCGTGGCGAAAAACAACTATTTCTGGGCTGCCGACTACGACGGCATCGACTTCATCGCAAACGGCGATGTGGCGGTGGTGAAACGCATCTCTGAGGTGACGGAGGAATACGGCTTCCGCTTTGCCGACGTGACGCTCGAGTTTCCTGACTACAACAATGCGGAAATCGATGCGAAAATAATCCTCGACGCGCTCTATGCGGAGTCGCCGGCGCTGTCGCGCGAGCAAAACAACAATCTGTACCTGCGTGTGATGGACGACTATGCCCACATCTCGCGCAAAAGCGAGAAATACAAACGTCTGAAGCAAGACCCGTTCTTCAACGCGCTGCAAGTGAAATTCGCCTATTCCGTGACGTGCCACAAGGCGCAGGGCGGACAGTGGCGCAACGTGTTTGTCGACATGGGATACATCCCCGAGGAGGCTTTCTCAAACGTCGACTTCTACCGATGGCTATACACGTCGTTCACACGTGCCACCGACCACATTTTCTTGATAAACCCGCCTCTCGCCACCAGATAAGCACGCATCGTAGCGGAGCGGTCTCGCCACCCCCATCACCGCCTCGCGCAGCAGTGGCAGAGTCTGACCGCGCGAGCGGTCTCGTCTTCAGTTAACCCCCGACAGCGTCGGGGGCACACGCGTCGACACACGTGCGCCGCGGAGCGCCGCCGCTGGCACACTCCGGCACTGCATCTACAGCGGCACCGCCATGCGGTGCATATCTCCTCATCCTCTCTCCCCGGACGCTGTCCGGGGTTAACTGAAAGCGGGTCCGCCCTGCGGACCTCATCCTCGACACTCACCATCCCTGCTCCGCTGCATCGCCGCCATCCCGACGGCGCGAGCGGTCACGTCACCACATCATCACCGCATACATCCGCACTCATCGTCGCGGAGCGACGGCACTCTGACATAACCCGGTACGCGGAGCGCAGCGTGCCGGGACTCGACACGCCCCTGCTGTCGGCGTGCCGGAGGTACGCCACTACTCCAGAGCCGGAGTCCGACCGCGCGAGCGGTCACGTCTTCAGTTAACCCCCGACAGCGTCGGGGGCATGCGCACGACGCAGATGCGCCGCGGAGCGCCGCCGATGACGCACTCCTGCTCTACATCTACAGCGGCACCGCCCTGCCACTCACTTCCCCACCGCCTCTGACCACACCCACAGCGCTAGATTGAAGTAAGTTTTTACGCGTGAAATTTGCACAATTTTAAAAGATGGCGTAACTTTGCTGCGCTTTTCCGCCAGCGCCCTCGGCGCAAGGCAGGCTGCCCGGATGGTGGAATGGTAGACACGAAGGACTTAAAATCCTTTGGCCATTGCGGCTGTGCGGGTTCAAGTCCCGCTCCGGGTACTCAAAACGGCTGATAATCGCTCGATTGTCAGCCGTTTTTATTTTAAAGAGTAGATATTTTATGAAGATACGCAAAGTTGTGGCGTCCGACCTGGACGCGGTGATGAGAATCGTTGATGCGGCGCGGGGCATAATGCGCGCCAGCGGAAACATGCGGCAATGGACCGGCGGCTATCCCGACAAGACGGTGATGACTGCCGACATCCGCCGTGGCGTGTGCTACGGATGCGAGGACGATGGCAAGCTGTCTGCCGTATTCTCGATGATTCCCGGCCCCGACCCCACATACGCTGACATCTATGGAGGAGCGTGGCTCAACGAGGAGCCATATCTGGTGGTACACCGCATAGCGAGCCTGCCGGAATGCCACGGCGTGATGGATGCCGTGCTCAACTTCTGCTACCGCCACTGCGACAACATCCGCATCGACACCCACCGCGACAACTCCATCATGCGCCACTGCCTGCAGAAAGCGGGCTTCGCCTACTGCGGCATCATCTATCTCGCCAACGGCGACGAGCGGCTGGCTTTCCACCGCGCCGCCACTCTCCCATAGTAGCGCCCCTCTCCCTCCGCCTCTGACCGCGCCCACGGCGCATCGGAGATGCGCTATTCTTTAGAAACCCCATTCGTACGGAGCGCAGCGGAGGACGCATGGGGTTACAGCCGACCCACACCCACAGCGCTTCGGAGATGCGCTACTCCCCCACCGACCCGACCGCGCTCTGCGGACCTCATCGCCTCTCGCAGTAGTGGCGGAGTCTGACCGCGCAAGCGGTCACGCCTTCAGTTAACCCCGACAGCGTCGGGGGTACACGCACCGACGCACATGCACCGCGGAGCGCCACCGCTGGCACACTCCAGCACTGCATCTACAGCGGCACCGCCCTGCGGTGCATCTCTCCCTCTCCACTCTATCCCCGGACGCGCTGTCCGGGGTTAACTGAAAACGGGTCCGCCCTGCGGACCACCGCCCCACTCCCGTAGTAGCGCATCTCCGAAGCGCTGTGGCATGGACATCCGCCATACCCCCACGCACTCTTCGCTGGCGCTCCGCGTGAGTGGGGTTACTGAAAATAGCGCGTTTCCAACGCGCCTCCGACTCTCCCCGACTCTCTCCCTCCGCGCTGACCCTCTGACTCTCACGTCGCCATGACCCACACTCCCCACGTCACCATGCCCCACACTCTCACCGCCTCTGACCGCCGCCAACGGCGCATCGAAGATGCGCTATTCTTTAGAAACCCCATTCGTACGGAGCGCAGCGGAGGACGCATGGGGTCACAGCCGACCCACACCCTCAGCGCTTCGGAGATGCGCTACTCCCCCACCAGCCCGACCGCGCCCTGCTGACCTCATCGCCTCTCGCAGTAGTGCCAGGGTCCGACCGCGCCAGCGGTCACGCTTTCAGTTAACCCCCGACCGCGTCGGGGGACATCAGCCGCCGCAGATGCGCCGCGGAGCGCCGCCGTTGATGCACTCATGCACACTCCGGCACATCTATTCGAAAATAGTGTGCATTTGTCACACAGTTTTCGAATAGAATCACAAATCCAATGAATTTTTGTTCAAGAGAAAGTCATATATTCCCATTGTGGTTATCCCCATCTCATCCCTCGTCACTGGGCACTCTTCGCCAATAACAATAATTTTTTTAAACGAATCGTCGAGTTTTAAAAGAGAGGCACGCTCTTGCCGCACCTTGTCTTCCGACTCCATCCTGTATGCCGACTGTATATAGTACCTTTTACTGCCCAGATTACACACAAAGTCAACCTCCAGCACAGCACGATGCCGACTGCCGTTAGGCATCATGCCAAGAGTCGGCACAGCGCCCACGTCGACACTGAATCCTCTGGCACGCATCTCGTTGTAGACAGCATTCTCCATCAGATGACTTCTTTCGTACTGTCTGAAATTTATGCGCGCATTGCGCAGCCCCAAATCCATAAAATAGTATTTGAATGGAGAGTTTATGTAGCGTTTGCCTTTCAGGTCATAGCGTGTCGACTTTTCCACAAGAAATGCGTCACACAGATAGTCTATGTAAGTTTTTACGGTGTCGTAAGATATGGTCGATTTCTTTTCACTATGAAACGTGTTTGCCAACTTGTTGGGATTTGTCAAAGCACCGATTCCAGATGCCATAATATTTATAAGTTCCTCCAAATCGTCATCACGACGGATGCCGTAGCGGTCTTTTATGTCGCGCAAATAAGTTTCTTCAAACAGCGACTTCAGATATTTTGCTTTCTGGTCATCCGTCTGACACATCAGCACCTGCGGCAGACCTCCATAGAGCATATATTCGTTGAACCCGGCTTGAACCGACCCCGTATATGCCGACATAAATTCCTTGAAACAAAGAGGATACATCTTCACCTCATATCCACGTCCACGAAATTCCGTAATGATGTCCTTCGACAAAAATTTAGCATTGCTGCCTGTCACGTAGACATCCACATTACGCATCCGCAAGAAGCCATTGAGCACGTCCTCAAAATGGTCGAGCATCTGCACTTCATCAAGCATCACATAGTATCGGCCATTGTCAACAATCCTGCTTTCAACATACTCATACAAATTGTCCGGATTGCGCAATGACTTGTTTTTATAGTCCTCAAGGTCGACTTTCACAATATGGTCGGGAGCGACTCCTTGTTGTTCAAGATGTGACGCAAAAATCTCGAACAGCAGATACGACTTACCGCATCTGCGCATTCCCGTTATTACCTTTATCATGCCGTTTCCTTGAAGCGACACAAGTTCTGCCAAATATTTGTCACGACTTATCATCCTATTCTAAATTAGTGTGCATTTGTCACATAGTTTCCGAATACAAAAATAACCTTTTCCTTTCACAAATCAAAGTCCTATTCGAAAATAGTGTGCATTTGTCACACAGTTTCCGAATAGAGTCCGGCAGCAGGCTCATCACCGCCTCGCTCCATCACCACCGACATCCGCACTCATCGTCGCGGAGCGACGGCACTCTGCCGTAACCCGGTACGCGGAGCGCAGCGCAGTGTGCCAGGTCTTGACACGCCCCTGCTGTCGGCGTGCCGGAGGTACGCCACTACTCCAGAGGCGGAGCCTGACCGCGCGAGCGGTCTCGCCTTCAGTTAACCCCCGACAGCGTCGGGGGACATCAGCCAATGCAGATGCGCCGCGGACGCGCCGCCGCTGGCACACTCCAGCACTGCATCTACAGCGGCACCACACCCTATCTCTCTCGGCGCATCGGAGATTGTTTGGAAAAAGATTTGCCAATCAAAAAAAAGTTGTAACTTTGTCGGCAAGAAATCGGTTTGCACTCCATGGAGTGCGATTAAAAGGGAACGCCGTGCGAATCGGCGACAGTACCCGCTGCTGTGATTCTCGCCGAACCTGGGCTACCATCAGCCACTGCAAGCCATCTGAGCGCTTGCGGGAAGGCTCGCCCACGGGGAGAGATAAGTCAGAAGACCTGCCTGTTTCAGAGAAACTTTACATCGATGCTTTCGGGAGTTAAGGCAACGGAAAGGCAGGCGCACGGGACATTTTGCGCTCCGCCATCTTTCCAACATCCCCTGCTGTAAGCATTCGCTGCACGGTTTTCTCACTGCGTGACGTAGAAAAACTATTTTACTAACCAAAATTATACGAATGCTTATGAAACGTATTTCAACTTTGTTGGTTGCGGCGGCGTTCTCGTTGGTCTGCTCGATGCAGGCATGGTCGGCGAATATCACCATGCCTATGTCGTATGCCGACGAGCTAAACGCCACGGTGACCGTAACAGAGGAGTCTACGCTGACCTATTCGGGTTACTGGGCTGAAAGCGAGACAACAAATCCCGTCTCCGTTCACCTCGTCCCGGCGACAGGGCAGACTCTGCGCGTCACATGCACCCAGATGTACGGCTTCGACACGTGCGACGCCGAGCTGAAGGTGTACAACGGCGCGGCATCAATCAGTTCTTCATTGCCGGCAGGCGACATGGGCGCCGTGGCTGAAGGCAAGGTCTTCGAGTCGACGGCTGCCGACGGCTCGTTGACGGTTGCCTACTCCAACGAGGAGGATGAGTATGTGAAATACTCATTCAAGGTGGAACTTGTTGCCGGAGGCGACATGGAGTACACCGCAACCGAGGCTGTCAGCCTCGCCAACCCCATCATCGGCGCGTTGACACAGCCGGTGTCGGCGGTCAACGTAAAGACCGCAGGCGCAGGTAACGCACTGAGTGCCACACAGGTGGCATTCGTGCTCAGCGACGCCTCGGCAGTGTCGGGCGCACGCATCTACTACTCCAAGAAGGCTCCGTTCAACATCTCCGAAGCCGGTCTCTTCGGTGCCAGCAAGGTGGAAGGCACTACGGTGACAGCCACCGGATCGCTTCCGCTCGCTGCCGGCGACAACTATTTCTGGCTTGTGGGCGACGTTAGCACCACAGCAGCCGTAGGCTCCGCCATCACGGCGCAATGCACCTCGGTGAAGATTGGCGGCGAAGAGAAAATCACCTCACCGGTATCCACTTCGGTAACCGTGGGCAACACCCTCAACATGCCTTCCGCAGGCACATTCGCCATCGGCGCGTCGGGACTCAATTTCTACGACGACGGAGGCAAAGACGGCAAAATATCATCGAAATTCGAAGGCGTGGTGACGTTCAAGCCCACCACTCCGGGGAAAGTGGTGCAAATCGACTTTTCGAAGGTGGAACTGTATGAGTCGACATACGGAAGCGATTCGTACAACGACAAGGTAAAGGTGTATAACGGCACGACGGTAAGCGACGCCAACCTTAACGCGCAGGTTATGAACGGCAATCCCGTGGTGCTGCGCTCGTCGGCTGCCGACGGCTCGCTCACCGTATGGATGAAATCAGTGACCGGCGACTACTACCGCGGCAAGGGCTTCGAGGCCTTCGTCAGCGAATATTCGCCAGCGCCGATGACCGTGAAAACGGTCACCACGGCACAGGTTGCCGACAACACAAGCACGGCAGGCTCAACCGACCAGCCTATCCTCTCGGTCTGCGTGAAGACGGAGAACACCGAGGCTGTCAACGCCACAAAAATAACGTTTGAGACCGAAGGCACTACCGACATCAACCATCTGCAGAAAGCCACGGTCTACTACACCGCAAAATCATCTACTTTCTCCACCGCCACCAAGCTCGGCGAAGCCGTGCCTACAGGCAAGCAGGAATTCTCGATTGCCTTCGACCAGCAACTCGTGGAAGGCGAAAACTGGTTCTGGCTGGCCTACGACATCGACCAGAAGGCTCAGACAGGTGAGATTCTCGACGCAGGATGCAAATCGATTGAAATCGGCGGCGCAAGCTACAGCCCAGCCACCGTCAACCCCGACGGCAACAGCTCGGTGAAAAACGAACTGCTCTCAACCGTGGGAACCGTCGAAAAGACAATCTACGGAACTTGGACTTTCAAAAACACGCCAAACCCATACGTGGGCTACAACGGCTATGAGCCGGTGATCGGCGACCAGATTACAACATTCATCCCCGGCGACAACGACATGATCGTGGAACTCGACATCAAGTCGTTCGCGCTCTACTATTCAGCCAACGCAAACTATCCGCGCGCCAAGTTTGAGGTGTACAGCGGAAAAGGCACCACCGGCGAACTCCTGTGGTCGCTCACCGGCGAGGCCGACAAGAACGTGGGTCCGGGCAAGATTCTGCGCTCAAAGAGTGTCGACGGCGCACTCACAGTGGTGTTCGACGCCAAGACCGAAACATCAGGCTACACAGCCAAGGGCTGGGACGCCGAGGTGCGCGAATACCGCCAACGCCCGATGGAGGTAAGCTCCGTCAAGGCTACGCAGGCAAGCACCGACATCGTCAACAAGGGCGCTGTCAACCAGGAACTCCTCGGCGTGGACATCCAGACTGCCGGCAACCTCAGTCCGATGGTGCTGAAGGGCATCAAATTCAACATGAAGGGCTGCCAGGCAAACGTTGCCAAGCTCCACGTCTACACTTCAGGTCAGAAAAACGAGCTTACCAAAGAGACTTCAATCGCCGACATCGACGTGACCGCCGAGACGGCTGAGGCAAACATCACGTTCGCCCGTCCGCTTGAGCTTGCCGAGGGAAGCAACTACTTCTGGCTGACTGCCGACATCGCCGACGAAGCGGCTACCGACACCGACATCGATGCCGCCGTGACCGCCGTGACAACCGCCACTGCGACAATCAACGTGGCTGCCGAGCAGGGCGACCCTGAAGGCGCGCGCACGGTGAAAAACACCTACAACCTGCAGGCTGGTGACAACGGCGAAATCGTTGTGGGCAACGAGGCTCTGATGTTCTACGACAACGGCGGCGCCGACGGCAAGTCGCCGAAGAATTTCGAGGGACAGGTGACGTTCCGTCCGAAAGACGCAGGCAAAGTGGTGAAACTGACATTCAAATCGTTCAGCACTTCCTACAACGACAATTTCTACATATATTATGGTGGCAAGAAGACTTCGACACCCGATGTTAAAGTGAGCAAGATGCTCGAAGCCCCTGTAGTGTCGGTTGCCGACGACGGCAAGCTGACAGTCTACTTCAAATGCCCGTCATACAGCTATGCAAGCGACGGCTGGGCCATCGAGGTAAGCCAGTACGAGCTCCTGCCGCTCTCCGTTGGCAACATGGCGATTACAAGCGTGGCTGCCGGCGAGTCGCTCCGCGGCTCGAAAAATGTGCCTATGCTCCGCGCCGAAGCCACAATCGACGGCGACAAGGGCGAGATGGACTTCTCAAAATTTGTCGTTTCTGCCGACGGTTCAGCCGAAGGCACCATAGCCGCAGCAAAGATTTTTGTCACTACAACCGACCAGTTCAGCGCCAACAATCTTATCGGCTCTGCCAACACCGCACCGTTTGAAATCGCTACCGACTACAAAGCCACCGCTCCTGGAAAATACTACTTCTGGGTGGCTTACGACTTCAATGCCGACGCTGCCGAAGGCAATCTCGGCACCGCAGCCCTGACAGCCTACACCGCCAACGGCGCAGAGACAAGCACCATGGCGTCGATAACAGCACAGACTGCCATGAAGGCCGGCAAGAAAGGCGTCTACACCGTGGGTGAAGGCGGCGACTATGCAACCATCCAGGCGGCCGTCGACGACATCGCAACCGGCATCGAGGGCGCTGTGACTGTCAACATCCTCAGCGGCGAATACAACGAAAAGGTCAACATTCCGGAGATTCCGGGTGCGTCTGACGTAAACACCGTGACTATCCAGTCGGCTACGGGCAACTACAGCGATGTGAAGATTTTCCACAACGCATATACCGACCCGGGCTACAACACAGATAAATATGGTGTGGTCACGTTCAACGGAGCCGACTACGTGACGCTCCGCGGCGTGACGGTGACATCGACCGACAAGACATTCCCGGCTCTCGTCTATATGATCAACACGAGCCAGCACGACACCGTCGACGCCTGCCATCTCTACACCGACCGCATAGAGTCGACCACAACGGCAGAGCAGCTCGTGCTTGTGCGCCAGCTTGCCATCGACAAGGAGAACTGCAACAACGACTACTTCACGCTCAGCAACTGTCTGCTCGAGGGTGGATACCGCGGTGCAATCATCGGCGGCACATCGTATGTGGCACTGACGCATCAAACAGGATGCGTGGTGGAAGGCAACACGTTCCGCGACAATGCGGCGTCAGCCCTCTCGGCATACTCCGGCGACAACAACATCACCATCCGCGGCAACGTGATTGAGAACAACACCACCACACTGTCGCGCGGATTCAACGGTTTCGACCTGCAGTTCGGCGACAACTGCATCGTGGAAGGCAACACAGTGCACATCGACCTCGGTGTGGAAGCAATCGGCATCTACGTGCGCAAAGGCGCGTCGACAGCCGACAAACGCTCGCGCATCGTCAACAACGAGGTGTCGGTGAAGAGCAGCGACTACACGTCTGCCGCCATCAAGGTCAACGGCAAAACCCCGAATGTCGACATCGCCTACAACACGGCTGTCGTTGCCGGACACGAGAACAACGTGGCTTGCTACCTCAACGACGCGATGGAGGCAATGACCGTGCGCAACAACATTTTCCTTGCCCGCGACAACGGCTTGGTATACCGCACATACAAGGACGCTGACGCTGCGGCAATCACATTCTCCAACAACGTGCTCCACACCAACGGAACTGTGTTTGCGCAGACAAGCAGCAAAACGAAACTCGCATCGTTCAGCGACTGGATGCTGAAAGTGAACGAGCAGAGCAGCTTCAATGAGGACGTTGCGTTCCTCAGCGACAAAATGCTCTTCCCTGCAGCCGCAGGCAACCTGCTCAACGCCATGCCGCTCGACTTCGTGACCACCGACCTGCTCGGCGCCGTGCGCAACGCCACGACACCGACAATCGGCGCTTACGAATATGCCGACGCATCGGCTGTCCCGGCATTCGACGAAGGCTATCCTGCAATCTCTGGCATCAGCCACAACGCAGCGACTGCCGTCCTCAAGACTGCCGCCAACGGCAAGGCTTACCTCTTGGTGAAAGAATCATCGGAAACCGCTCCTACAGCCGACGAGATGAAGGCTTCGACACTCACCGCCACACTGCGTGCCGGCAAAGAGGTGTCGGTGAGCCTCAACGGCTTGTCGAGCCAGACGGAATACCGCCTCTACACATTGCTTGAAAGCCTCGACGGCACGAATGTGGGCGAAGTTGCGGCAACCGACGCGTTCACAACCACATATCTGCCTACCGAAGTGTCTACGTTCGAGAACGTGAAGGCTAACGATGGCGGTTTTGACGACGGTACGGCTTCTTTCGCCGGATTTACCGTAGTCGATGCCGACGATGCTGTGGTGGAAGGCACGAAAGTGGCTAAAATCGAAGGCGCAGGAGCTGTGCAGCTCACCAACACCGACAAGGGCTTGACCCTGACCGGATTCTTCGTGAAAACTGACGCCGAGGTGGCTATGAACGTCTACGACGGCAACGCCGACGCTCACGCATACACCATCCCTGCAACTTCAGGAAAATGGATATTCTTCAACCTGAAGGACAAGGGCGCAGTGACGGCTCTCGACTTTGCAACAGAAGGCAACGCATATATCGACAACTTCAGCGGCGAGCCTCTGCCTCTCACAGCGGCATGCACCACTCCGCAAGCCACCGTGGCAAGCGGCGCGAAAGCCGACCTTAAGGCAGAATTCGACGGCGGCGTATATCCTGTGGCTGTGGAATGGAAAAACGCCATGCGCGAGGTTGTTGCCAACGGCGACAACACCGCCACCCCGGCTTTGGACCGCTCAGGCGTGTTCTATATGACAGCCACCGACGCATGGGGCAACACCGCCACCGATGCGGCAGTTGTCTACGTGACCGGCAACCAGTTTGCCGCCACAATGGACGACAACTTCCTCGCTCCTGAAAGCTTCTACAACGGTCTTGGCAAGGACGACCCAAGCTACACAAACCCGGGCACCAGCTCGCAGTTTGTCAGCGGCTCGTTTGCTTTCGACACCGAACGCCACACCTCGACATGGTGGGGAGGCTTCGCTCTGAGCAACCAGACAAGCACCGTGTTTGAGTCGTATGCCGACCAGTTCAAGTCGGCTGTGGGCAGCGGACACAACTCTGCGAACTACGCCGTGGTCTACAGCTACACCGGCGCCAACTACGCAGCCAACGTGACCAACGCCGCCGACGGAGCCGACGTGAGCGGATTCTACGTGACCAACACAGCCAACAACGTAAACGCCTACGTAAACGGCGACGGCATGTCGACCGCTCCAGGCGGATTCGCAAAGGGCGACTGGTTCAAGATGACCGTAAACGTTGTGAAAGCCGACGACACGACAGCATCGATGGACTACTATCTTGCCGACTACCGCGCCGACAACGAAGCCGACCACTATTACCTCGACACATGGCAATGGGTTGACCTCCGCCAGTTCGGTAAAATCAAGAAAGTGGCATTCGGATTCGAAGGCACGAAGAGAAACGCATATGGCTTGACTACACCTACCTACGCTTGTCTCGACGACTTCGGCGGCAACCGTGAAATCAGCGACGCCAAAAAGGCTCTCGCCGGCATCACAATCCCTGCCACCGTCGACCTCCAGACACTCTTCAACCTCGACAACGACAATTCAACAGTGACCTATGCGATTGTCGACAACTGCGACGCAGCAAAGGCTACAATGGCTATCGCCGACGGCATCCTGACAATCTCAGGTCTTACCGACAAGACCGAGACATCAGCCGTGGTAAGCGCCACACAAAAGGGTAAAATCCAATTTGTGAACATCCCTGTTGAAATCGACGAGGAAAAGGCTTCTGTAAACGATGTGGCTGTCGACGCCGACGTCAGAATCTTCCCGGTTCCGGCAACCGACCGTCTCAACATCCGCACCGCGATGACCGACTATGCCGTACGCATCTACGCCACCAACGGCTCGCTCGTAATGGAGCAGCTCGGCAACAACGGAAGCATAGCCGTTCCTGTAAACCACCTTGCAAAAGGTGTCTACATCCTTACAATCGACAACGCACAGCAATCATCCAGACACCGCGTTGTCGTCAAATAGAGTTTTAATAATGGTTTAGAGTGATGTCCGCCCGGCGAAGAGATTTCGCCGGGCGGACTTTTTATTATTATAATATGTCTATTGACTGCTTTATCAGTTTCTGAAATAATCATTGAAGAAATACATGTGGTCGCGCAGCGAACGACGCCAGTAGACCCACGAATGCTTGCCCGGACGCGACGTGAACTCATGGTGTATGCCCTGTTTTGTCAACGCCTCGTGCAGTTTAACGTTGACATCGAAGAAGAAGTCCTCAGTACCGCAATCAATGATCAGCTGCAATGCGCCGTCCTTGAGCAACGGAAGCTGCGCCATCACCGTATTCTTGTCCCAATTCTCCTTATGTGTCTTCTGATCGCCCAGCCTCAACTTGATGTCCCATTTCTCAGGAAACGGACGGAAGTCAACGCCACCGCTCATCGAGCCAGCCGCGCCAAACACGTCCTGATGGCGGATGGCGAGATAAAGCGCGCCGTGTCCGCCCATGCTGAGTCCTGTCACGGCACGTCGCTCACGGCGTGCGTCGGTAAGATAGTTTTTGTCGATATATTTCACCAATTCCGACGATACGAATGTCTCATATCTGATTGTAGGGTCGACAGGGCTGTCGAAATACCAGTTTGTGCCGCCGTCGGGAATCACCAGAACAACGTCAAACATATCGGCATACTGGCGCACATTGGTATAGCTGAGATATCCAAGAAGGTTGTTGTCGCCATAGCCATGTAGCAGATAGACCACCGGAAGAGGGCGCGCGCCGTAACTGTCGGGCAACACCACAGATACGTCGATCTGCTTATGCATCGACTCACTCTCAACTTTCACTGTTTCCAAACGACTTGCCGCCGCAGGAATGGCGCAGGCAAGAATCACGAGAATTGTCACTAACTGACGGATAGTTTTCATTTTTCAATCGATTTTATGGGGTTTATAGCGACAAACATAGACAAAATATGCGGAAAGTGCAATTTTTTTAATCTCAAATGTTGCACAAACGAAAAACTCGGCTTATCTTTGCACTCGCTAACGAAAACAGCAAGGACTGGTGCGGTAGTTCAGCTGGTTAGAATACATGCCTGTCACGCATGGGGTCGCGGGTTCGAGTCCCGTCCGCACCGCAAGAGCCTGAAGCAATTGCTTCGGGCTCTTTTCATTTTTTCCTAAAAAACAAACAACTATGAAACTTAGACTGATTCTAATCGCACTCATGGCGCTGCTCGCATTCAACGCCTCTGAAACCAGCCTTGCGGACAACAACACACGCACCTCTGGCAACACGACAACCGGCACCGGTTATTTCCAAAACGGACGTCCGTTTGTAGTTATCTCCAAAGAAGAGATGAAAATGCGCGTGTACGACGCGACAGGACGCGAATTGCGCTGCTACCCTATCGCCTGCGGACGCAATGTGGGCAACAAGCGGCGTCAGGGCGACATGCGCACACCGGTGGGACTGTTTAAAGTGCAGGAGATTCTTGACGCGCACACATGGACACACGACTTCAAAGACGGTAAAGGCGTGATTCGCGGCGCCTACGGCCCGTATTTCGTGCGCTTGCTGACAGGGCACAAAGGCATCGGCATCCACGGCACACACGACGAGTCGTCGATAGGCACTCTCGCCACCGAAGGATGCATACGCCTTCATAATGCCAACATCCTGGAGTTTGCAACAAAATACGCCTACCGCGGAATGACAGTGATCGTGCTTCCATCGAAGAACGACCTTGAGAACGACGGACTCACACTTGAAACAGAAAACGGCTCAGGAAAATAAGTCGGCCAGAACGGCGGGCGAATGCAACTCGCCCAGCGCGGAGTTGTGCAACCGGTAATAGTCGAGCGTCAGCTGCAACAGCCGGTTGCGCTGCCCGCGGTTGAAGCGGAACAGGTGCATGTTGGCATACGTGATGCGCGACAGCCGATAGACCGCCTCCGCCTCCACTCCCTCTACATAATGCCCATGCACAGGACGGCAGCTGGAAAAGACGCCGCCCTCCATATCAAACACGCATCCCGGACGATACGTGTCGCGGTCGGGCTCGATTCCGATAAACACGCCTAAATTATAAAGGAAGCAGATGTGGAAATTGGCAATGCCGTCATTTGCCCGGTCGAGAAACACCACCGACCCCGCCACAAAAGAAAACAGCGCGGGATTGCGCTCCTGCTCCACGATGACAGCAGAAAGCAGCTCCGTGACAAACAGCGCCACGGCATTCTTGACAGGATCGGTATGGAGACTGTGCAGCGGATGCAGACAGCGCGCCTCCTTTATGTTATACAGGTCGCGTCCCTGCCTGATGTCGGCAACAATCTCAACAAGCGAGAGAGGCTGAAACAACGCCCTGCGCTGACGCGCCATCTTGCCGCTGCCTTGCGGCAGCAGAAACGCCATGACGCCATGCATGTCGGTGTAGACACGCACAATAGCATTCTTGTCGTTGTATTTTATGGTGCGCAGCACCACCCCCTGCAGTTTCTCAATCATTGCACAATGAATAAATTCCACGCCAAAGGTACACATTATGCGATTTATAATTTCTTAAAATCTATTAAAATCACCGTTTTGTATGCGCGATATTTGGTGGATAAATAAATAACTCCTATCTTTGCACTCGCTTTGACAGAAAAGCGGTTAATAATGTATTGGCCCATTCGTCTATCGGCTAGGACGCAAGATTTTCATTCTTGAAAGAGGAGTTCGATTCTCCTATGGGCTACTAATTTAAAGATTTTTTATAATGGCAAATCATAAATCATCTATCAAGAGAATTCGTCAGACTGAGACACGTCGCCTTCGTAACCGTTACTACGCAAAGACTGCACGTAATGCTGTGCGCCGTCTTCGCGCGTTGAACGACAAGGCTGAAGTAGTAGAAGCTTACAACAAGGTTAGCTCAATGTTGGATCGTCTTGCCCGCAAGAGCGTTATCTCAAAGAACAAGGCAGCTAACTTGAAGAGCAAGCTCGCTAAGCACGTAGCTAAGGTTCAAGCAGCATAATCAAGCACGTCGCTTGATTCTTGTTGGCCCATTCGTCTATCGGCTAGGACGCAAGATTTTCATTCTTGAAAGAGGAGTTCGATTCTCCTATGGGCTACATTAGTGTATTGGCTGATTTTCCAGCCGATACCTTTTTTCGTATATATACACAGCCAGTCCAACAGTGAACAAAAGCATCCTCAAAATAGCAGTACCCGCAATCCTGTCAAACGTCATCGTGCCGCTGCTGGGACTTGTCGACCTCACCATCGCCGGCCACATAGGCGACGCCGTGACAATCGGTGCGGTTTCGGTGGGCGCAACTATGTTCAGCCTCACATACTGGAACTTCGGGTTTCTGCGCATGGGGACAAGCGGACTGACAGCACAGGCATACGGCGCGCGCGACAGGCGACAGATGTCGGTGATGCTGTTTCGCTCAGTGGCACTGGCACTGCTGCTCGGCATCGCCATCGTGGCACTGCAGTCGCCCATAAGATGGCTGCTGCTCGCCGCCATCTCCCCAAGCGAGGCAGTCCACACCCATGCCTCGCAATATTTCTCCATCATAATCTGGGGCGCGCCCGCCACCCTCGCCACGATGAGCCTCACAGGATGGTTTATCGGCATGCAGAACTCCACCTACCCTCTCGCGGTGTCGATGGTTGTAAATGTGGTCAACATCGTCTGCAGCCTATGTTTCGTGTTCGCCATGCGGCTTGGATTCATCGGCATCCCATTAGGCACACTTGCGGCACAGTGGTGTGGCTTCATCCTTTCCGCATTTTTCGCCGCCAGAATGATGCGCAAGGAAACCCTCGGATATGCTCCACGCATCAACGAGATGCTGCACGGGCTGGGACGTTTTTTCAGCGTCAACCGCGACATCTTCCTGCGCAGCCTGTGCGTAATGGCGGTGATGCTGTTTTTCACAGCTACGGGCGCACGCTCCGGCAACATGACGCTCGCCGTCAACTCCCTGTTCATGCAACTTTATCTGCTCTACTCCCATTTCATGGACGGGTTTGCATACGCCGGCGAGGCTCTCGTTGGCAAATATGCCGGCGCCGCCGACAAGCATTCGCTGCGACGCTGCGTGTCGCATCTCTTTGCATGGGGATGGAGTCTCGCCGCAATATTCGCTTTCGCCTATGGCGTCTTCAACCACGAAGTAATGTCGCTGTTCAGCGACAAGCCAGAGGTCGTAGCGTTTGCCGCAGCCTACCGATGGTGGATAGCCCTCGCACCGATAGCCGGCATGGCTGCATTCATCTGGGACGGCGTGTTTGTCGGACTTACCGCTACACGACAGATGCTGCTGTCGCTCGCAGGCGCGACGGCAGTCTATTTCACAATCTATTTTCTCTTTCCGCTCGCCGATGCCAACGATTGTCTATGGACGGCGTTTTTGGCATATCTCGCCGTCCGCGGAGTGATATTATGGCTCTGTTTTGCCCGTGAAAACAGATATTAGCGTTTATATTTTCTCCACAAACCATACTTGAATATAAGACACTTAACAGAATATTAGTTTATATAATGATTCATTCTTCATTGCTTCAACGGAAACAATGGTGTAACTTAGTGCCATCGAAAGAACCATTCACTATTATTACGCAGTCTCTACTGTTGAGAAACAATGAGAGCAGACATAAAAAAGCGGAGCCGAAGACTCCGCTTTTTTTGTTTTATAATGTATCGTATGCTTACTTCACGATAAGTTTCGCTGTGCTTACACCGTTGGTTGTAGTCACGCGCACAAGATACATTCCTGCCCGCAGACCATCTGTCGACACAGCGGCAGTTCCGTTAATCTCAGCCTGCGCTGCCACAGCACCACCAAGATTGAAAATCCGCACGTTTGCCTCGCCGTCAGCCTCAACAGTTACAGACTCGCCAGCCTTTACAGGATTAGGATATACGCGCACGCCCTGAGCCGCCTCGATGCCGGCAACGCTGCCGCCGCCTGCTGAATATACAGCCTCGAAACCAGGCACGAGGATTTCAAACGCCTGGCCCTTTGCCGAAGCGCCCATGTCGAGACGGAGAGTGTTGACAGTCAATGGATACACACCGATATCTGTCAAATCAAGATTATCAGAAAGGTTGAGCTCCAATGTCGAAACCGTGTTTTTCGGAAGTTCGTCGGTAGTAAAAGCCCAAGCCGAATAAACTTTGCCATATGCGTCGGTCAATGTCGACGACACCTTCTTCACTGTTGCATTACCCGGGTTGATGCGCACGCGGAGTTTCTCAGGCAAACTCCACACGCGGCAGCCCTTTTCCAATTGGATATATGCGCCACGACCCGTACCGTTGCCTGTATAGTTGATTTTCACACCGTTTTCAAGAGCAGAAACAACAAGGTCGGTACCGCCAAACTGCGAGTTTTTCCATTCGCCATCTTTATATTCCGCGATAGGCATAGCCTCGCCTGTAGGAATCTCGACAGACACATTTGCAGTTCCGACAAACGAACCTACCTTACCGGTAATAGTTGTGGTTCCGTTTGCCACACCGCGGAGCACACCGTCAGCAGCACCAATCGTGGCAACACCGTCGTTTTCCGACGACCAAGTAAGAGCCACCGGGTTGATCGGCATCGTTTTCTCGTTAACAACAGCCTGCACCTCCACAGGATATTCGCGCTTATTGTCAATCACGATGTTTTTCAATCGGAAAGCAACGTCATCGCTTGCCGCCACATTTACAGGAAGCACTGCCTCAACACCGTTGTAAGTAGCCTTCAAAGCACCCATACCTTCGCCTGTACCATAGAATGTCGCGCCGTCGTTGACAATCTCGCCGAGAGCCTTGTCGCAGCTGAGCTTAACGCCCTGCAAGTCGGTGTCGATAAGCACACCGTATTTGTTATAGCCATAGAATTTCGGAGTATAGATACCGTATTTCGGGAAGTTCATCGCCCAGTCTACGAAACGCACCTCTGCGACAGTCTTGTCGTCAGGGACATTGGCAACGACAAACAAACCGCTTGCCACAGCACGCTCATGGCCATCGCTCGTCTTGTTGAGCACACCAAGAGGCTCTGTATACATTGTCGAAGAGCCACCGCCGTCAACATTGACAGCCTCGTCGGCACCAGCATAGTAAAGCATTCCGGCAAGTTCCTGCGTGTGTACACCGGCAGAAATTGCGCTACGGCCGTCGATAACCATCATCACCAATTTGGTGTTGTCTGTCGTGTAGCCGATACCCGTACGCGGATGGCGCGCGCTAGCGTCGCCACGGTCGCCTTCAGAGTCGAGCACCTCGCCCGCTTTCAGAATCCATGGGTTGCCGCAAGCCAACTGAGTCGGGAACACCTCAGTGTCGCCGATAGTCACTTTCACATATGCCGACACCTCGTCGCCAACTTTCAAGCCACTGAGCAAATCTTTTGCAGAGCCTCGTGCGAGAAGCACATACTCTCCGTCGTTGATTGCGCAGTCACCGTTGGTGCCTGTAGCGCCGCACACCTTGAATTTCAACGTTTTGCCCGCGCCAACATAGTCGCCTTCCTCAAGAGTCACAGGCACTGTCACACACTGACCGTTAATCCACGGCTGGTTAGGAGTGCCGTAATACTTCGGTGTATAGATTGAAATACCATTGTCAGGAGCGTCGTTGTTGATTGCCTTGAGAGTGGCAGTCTTTCCGCCCACTGTAACCGTTCCATTTTCAAACGAGACAGCACCGATGTTCATCTTGCCGTCGCGGTCAACAAAGATGTTTGGCCAGGATGTAGAAGCCGAACCGCTGCGATAAATCTCGCCGCCGGCAACCGAAGCCCTCACAGGCGCGCCTACAATCGACTTGCCGTTGCTTGCCGAGCCTGAAGTGTGGAAGAAGTCGGTGTTGACACCGCAGAAATAGTTCTTTCCTTCCACAGTGTGGCTCTTAGCCATGCTGCTGACAGTTCCACCGCCAGGCACCTTGTCCTGAGCCACGATAGCCTCAATTGAAGTGTTTGGGTTGGTCAAGTCGGTAGTCAGATAAAACACACGCAACTGTTGCCCGGCTTCGTTGACAAGATGCAACGAAGTTTCCGTAGTGCCCGGACCCACCTTCGCATGGAAAAGCGTATCGACAGAATATTCAACACCTGCGAGCGCAACGGTCCTACCCCCGCGCTCCGCCGCGCTCATTGTAAGCGCCGCGCCCAGCAACAATACGCTGGATAGAAAGATTTGTTTTCTCATAATTATTTTATGGGTTATGTTGGTTTCTATTCCACAAAATTACGCATTTCTATTCACCTCGCCACAATTTGCCGATAAAAAATCAGTAACAAAACGTTAATCAATGTAAAACGGCACATACTGCGCTTATCTTCAAGTGAATCAGCCAAGAAATCCGCAACCTTAAATAAAATGCAGAACAGCCGTAAAACCGTCATTGTATTGACAATTTTACGGCTGTTTTATCACAAATCAGGAAATTTCCTTTCTTTCCTATGCCACGCATTAAGACCATTGTCTTGTTGATTTCTTCAACAGAACGCGATTCCTCATAATGCCCCATTCTCGAGAAGCCTCAAACAACTTTGGCATAACGGGTCCTGCTATTACACCATAGGCAATTGGATTTTACCACAATGCAACCTTTCCTGCAATGCCCAAGTCAATGGTTGCAGTTACCACACCCAATGCCTTGAACACCCTTCTCATAGTTGGTATTGTTATGCTATAACCTCTTTCCAACCGAGAAATCTGCGCTCTTTTTACACCGATACGTTCCCCCAGCTGTTCTTGGGTCAAGTTCTGTTCAATACGAGCTTTTTTGATAGCCTCGCCTAATCTATAAGCATGCAAAGCCACATCCACATCACTTTCGAATGCATCGCGTTTTGGTGTTCCTATTTTACCGAAATGCTTGTCAAGCACATCGTCCAATGGAGTAAGATTCATCCGTGCCATAATCACTTATTTTTGAAATATTCTCTTCTTATTGCTTCTGCTTTCGCGATTTCCTTACTTGGCGTCTTTTGTGTCTTCTTGACAATGCCATGAGTGGCAATCACCAATGTTTCTTTATCCTTGTCCCAAAAAGCAAATAAACGATAAGCTGTTTTATTATACAATGTACGGAACTCCCATATTTCCGAATTTTCCAACTTCTTGAAAAGCTCTTTATTGCGTTCTCCTCCCGCAACACGCTTAATGTTGTAGTATATCTTGTAAGATACCGCTTCGGGTAAACTTTCAATAAAGTTTTGTGCCTCGTCTGTCAAGACAAGTCGGAAGATATTTTGTGTCATAAATTATCATTGTTGCACAAAGGTAAGCATATTGTTTCATAAACAAGAAACAACGAACACTTAAATGTGATTCTATGCTCTTTTTTAACACATCTACATCTGACAATTGCTCAGAAAGGGGTTAAATCAATTTTTTTCGGCAGCCGACGGGAGGTCGAGGCGCACAAGTTCGATACGGGTTGCCGACTTCTTCAAGATTGTGAATTTCAAGCCGTCGATATCAAACGAGTCGCCCTGCTGCGGAAGTGCTCCGAGACGGAAAATGATGTATCCGGCAAGCGTCTGATACTCCTCATCCTCCGGTATGTCAAGGTTGTAAGTTTCATTAAGATGCTCAATCTCAATGCGTCCCGAGAATTTAAACGACGTGTCGCTGAGGCGCACTTCTGTAAGACGGCGCTTGTCGTGCTCATCCTCGAAGTCGCCGAAAATCTCTTCCACCAAATCCTCAAGCGTGACAAGTCCACCCGTGCCGCCAAACTCATCAACAATCACGGCAATGCTTCGTTTTTCGGCAAGCATCTTGCGCATCATCGTGTTGGCAGGCATCGACTCGGGTGCGAAATCCACCGGTTTTATGCATTTCTGCCACTCGGTGGCTGTGTTGAAAAGCTCGTTGACGTGGATATAGCCGATGATATTGTCGATGTCGTCGGTATAGACAAGGATTTTCGACAGTCCGGTAGCCGTAAACCGGCGGCGCAGACGCTCACGGTCGGTGTCGGACGACACTGCCACAATCTCGTTGCGCGGAATCATGCAGTCGCGCAACAGCGTGTTGCTGAAGTCGAGCGCGTTCTGAAAAATCTTCACTTCGTGCTCAATCTCCTCCGCTCCAGTTTTTCCGGCATTTTTGTCGTCGATAGTCTGCTGGATGTAGTCGTCGAGTTCGCTGACAGTGAGCAACGCCGACCGTGGCGCCGAGGCTTTGGCTCCAAACAAGTGCATCAACGACTTCGACAGCCACGACGAGAACCAAGATATAGGGTACAGCACCAGATAAATCACATAAAGCCCCACGGCGCAATGGCGCAGCGAGATGTTTGGATTGATGCGGAAGATTGTCTTCGGCAGAAACTCTCCAGTAATGAGAATTATGCCTGTCGATATGATGGTCTGGCACACAAGTATCAGCGCCTCGTTGTCGCCCACCACGCTTTTTATGCCCGGTTCGAGCAGCACGGCGATGCCTATACCGTAGACCACAAGCATAATGTTGTTGCCCACGAGCATCGTGGAAATAAACATGTCCTGACGGCTGTAGAACGTGTTGATGATGCGGCTTGTCAGCCCTTTTTTCTGAGAGTCGACACCGGCACGCACCTTGTTTGAGGAAATGAAGGCAATCTCCATTCCAGAGAAAAATGCAGAAAAAGCCATCGACACGAGTGTGATTATCAAAGCAGTAGCAGTATCCATAGCAATCAACTTAAACTGGAGGAGTTGTCTCCTGGCGCTTCGGTATCGGGAAGATGCCCGAAGGCTTCTTTATCAAATAATTATGCAAATTCTCGTCCGACTTGAAGCCATATCCCTCAAGGATGCGGTCGGCGCGTTCGATATGCACAAACGAGTCGCTGCGCACCTCATGGAAAGTCTGGTCCCAATATATCTGCTCGGTCTCGATGAGTTCTTTTTTCGTGTTGCGTATCACGACATTGCCGTCGAGACGCCACAGCTTGTCATTCTTGAAGTAGAAAGCGGAGTCGCAACGTATTGTAGCCTCAACCTTGAAATTGTCGTCAAACTTTTCAAGAAACAGACCGTAAGGAAATTTCCAATTCGGACGGCGCGCCTCGTCGTAGACAAGCCACAGCTTTGCCGTGATGCGGTAGCGCGTCATGCCCGAGTCGCTGATCAGCGTCATCACGTCGCGCGTCTTCATCGACACCACGCTGTCGCGGTTTGCCGGAGTGGCCACCACATCGCGTTTCACCTCCTTGCAAGCCGGCAGCAACGCCGTAAGCAGCGTTGCCAAGAATAATATGCTTGTTGCCGTACGCATCTGCAAATTAGCGGATTTTCTCCTTCCAGAAAGCAAATTCCTTGAAGTTTATACCAAGCGTGATGTTGAAATAGTTTTCTGTCACGAGGCTTGCAGGATAAGCCTTGCGACGCTTATACTCAAAACCGAGGTTGATTACGGTTTTCTGCGCCACGGTAGGAAATCCGAAACCGCAGCTTACGCCGAACTCTTTCAGATGGTTGTCGCCTATCATCAGATAATCGCGCGTGTAGGAGCCACCGAGGCGGTAAGCCACACGCTGCAGATACGACCCGCGCATACGCGGCACATACTGCACACCGGCGGCAATGCGCCAGCGGTCGTCGAGACGCGTCTGATACATCACGTTGCCGTCTTCATTTGTCAAGCCCGGGAACGTGGCCTTGCTCCACTGCTGCATCGAGAAGTCGACCTCGGCAGAAAGACGCTGGTCGAAGTTGTAGTTCAGACCGAAGGCATAAGCGTTTGGCTTGCTGTAGCCCATTGTCTGCAAACGCTCATTGGCGATGGTGTCGGGTTTTGCCGCCCCAGAGGTCGACGACACGTCGCCCGACATATCATATTTCACGCCCCATGTGCGTCCGTGGAAATCTTTCTTCGGCGAATATGTGAAACCGAATGTCAGCTGATGCTTCGGAGCCAGACGCTGCGTGTACTGCAGACCCAGAAGCACATTCCAGTCGCGCACCTGTATCTTCTGCTCATAAAGCGTTGATGTCGACGATATGACGTATTGGTCGTTGACAATCGTACCGAATTGGTAAGAGAAGTTGGCACCAAGCGTCAATCCGCGCACAGGACGCGCGCCCAAACCGATATAAAGCTCGTCGATGCCGCCATATCCCGACACGCTTGTCGACTGCGACGTCTGCACCGTTCCGTCGTCGGCTTTAAGATTGTTGCCAAACGAGTATCCCACCGTGGTGTAAGGCACCAGACCGATGCTCGCACCCATATATTTCGTTATCGGGAACTGCAGCGTAAGGTAGTTCAAGCCTCCGCCGAAAGCTTTTCCGCTGTTGCCCTCCTCGCTCGACTTCAGCTGCGTAAGGTCAAGACCGATGTCCCAATGCAACGTCAGGGAGTCGGTTGCGGCATACGATGCCGGGTTCATCACGTTGATCTGACGGCCGTCGGCCATAGCCACGCCCACGCCGCCCATGTTGCGCTGCGCGCTGGTTGCATAGTCGCTGAACAGTCCGTAACCATATCGTGAATAAGGCGACGACTGGTTTTGGGCAAACATCTGTCCCACTGCCGCCACGGCGAGAGCCGCCAATACTGTAATTTTCTTATAATATCTCATTGTATTCTAATATTCTGTTTAATCCTTTTGCCACCAAATCATTGTCGACAATCACGTTGTCTGAAATCCTGTCTGCCACCAGCGGGCTGTCGCCTCCCGTAAGCACTATCGCGGGCGAGCCGAGCCGGCGAGCCAGCATTTCAATCTCCGCCACAAGCCCGAGCACCACGCCGGAGCGGATGGCGGTAGGCGTGTCGTAGCCTACCGTAGGGATGTCGCCACCGACATCCACACGCGGCAGCTGTACGCAATGCGAAGCCAGCGCCTGAAAGCGCAACGACAGCCCAGGGGCTATGTTGCCGCCTTTGAAATGCGCGTCGGCGGTGACATAGTCGTAGGTCACTGCCGTGCCGGCGTCGACCACCAGGCAGTCGCGTCCGGGAACAAGCGTCAGTGCGCCCACCGCGGCGGCAATGCGGTCATGTCCCAAAGTGGAGGGCGTGGCATAGTCAATGGCAAGCGGCATGGGCAGACGCTCATCGAGCATATACGTGCGCACGCCTTTCGCCGACAGCAGTTCTTCAATCTGGCTGTCGTTGCCCACCACCGACGAATAAATCGCCGCCGTCACTGCATGTCCTGCCATCACAAGGTCGAGGTCGCCCGGCGCAAGCCGCTCAAAGCGGTGCGACTGCAACAACGTCGTTCCTGAAAACACCGACACCTTTGCCGACGAGTTACCCTGGTCGATTGTCAGACTTAAATTCATTCTTCGGACAAAAATACTAATTACTACTCAATTATGCGGCGGTTTGACTCGGTTTTCGCCTTCCGTCGCGACATTTTAATGTTTTTTACCGACCACATCGGTGTTTTCCGCCTTCTTTGCCTCCTTGCGCAACTGGTAGTCAATCATAAACGACGCATAGACCTGCACCACGGCGCCTGCCGTCAGAAAGCCGAGCCACGTGCTGTGGTATGGGTCGGAGAAAAGAAACAGCGCCGAGACCACATAGCACATCGCCGACCAGAACTCCATCGTGAAAAGACGGCGCACGCGCAGGCTGAACGTCTGTTTGCGGCGCGCCGCGCGCTGAAACACGCGCACCACGACGATGAGCATTGCCGCAAAGGTGAAGATGTAGCGCAGCCCCGGCGTTTTCACATCCACAAGCGGCAGAAAAGCCGACAGCAGCAATATCACCATTCCCACCGACAGCAATATGTTGAGTACATTTTCCTTTTTCATTTTTTCGATATATTTGTTTTTATTCGTTCACAATATACAAGTCTTCGTTTTCGCGCTTCATCAGATATTCCTCTCTGACAATGCGCTCCAGCGTCTCGTGGTCGCTCTCGAGCAGGCGCAGGCGCTCGCGATAGACGGCGGTCGAATCGTCACACTCCTTTATCTGCGCCTTGAGGTCTTTTATCCTTGCGTCATACTCCATCGAGCGGAAATAGTTGTAGTCGGAAAAAAAGGTGATGTAGACACCGAACGCCACCACAACCACAATCCATAAATTGAATTTCTGAATTCCGTCTTTTACGCGTCCTAAAAATCCCATAGCACAGTCCTCCGTTTTTTTATTCATCAAGCAAATCCGGGCGCAACTCGCGGGTGCGCTTCAGCGCCATTTCGTGCTTCCAGTCGTCGATGCGTGCCTGATGCCCCGACAGCAGGACGTCGGGCACACGCCATCCCTTGTACTCCGCCGGACGCGTATAGACAGGCGGCGCAAGCAAATTGTCCTGAAAGGAGTCGCTCAGCGCCGACTGCTCGTCGCCGATGGCTCCGGGAATGAGGCGCACAATGGCGTCGGTGATGATTGCCGCCGGCAGCTCGCCGCCGGTCAACACGTAGTCGCCGATTGTGATTTCCTTTGTGATGAAATGCTCGCGGATGCGGTAGTCGATGCCTTTGTAATGGCCGCAGAGGATAATCAGGTTTTCCGACAACGACAGCGTGTTTGCCATCCGTTGGTCGAACTTCTCGCCGTCGGGTGTCACAAAAATCACCTCATCATAGTCGCGTTCCGCCTTCAGCGCGGAGATGCAACGGTCCACCGGCTCTATCTGCATAACCATACCTGCCTCGCCGCCAAACGGATAGTCGTCGACGTGGCGATGCTTGTCAAGACTGTATTCGCGGAGATCGTGCACCACGATTTCCGCCAAACCCTTGTTTTGAGCCCTTTTCAGAATCGAGCAGTTCAGCGGCGACTCAAGCATTTCCGGCAGAACTGTTATTATATCAATGCGCATTATGGCGCAAAGGTAGTGACTTTGCGCCTAATTGCAAAAAAAATATCGCCGAGGCGGAATTATCAGCAATTTATTGCGCAGCATAAGCACTTTTTTGTGTTGCACAACATATAATTTTTTTTGTTTTTCCCCACGCACATCCGTACCTTTAACGCATTTATTAGAGCAATATAAATACAACACCAATAGAACACAACCTAATATTCTGATTATGAAAAATTTATTAGCACTATTGACTGTGCTCGTTTCAGCCATCAGACTCCATGCTCAGGTAGCTCAAGTTGTGGTCAGCGGCTCGGTGCGCGACGCCGAGACAGGGGAAGCATTGGCGGGGGCGAGCGTTTACACGAAGGATTATCGCTACGGGCAAATCACCGACAACGCCGGTTTCTTTGAGCTGAAAGCTGTCAAGGACGAAACGTTGAATCTACACGTCAGTTATGTGGGCTACAAAACGCAAACCATAAAAATCAAAGCCGACAGGAAAAGAACTGTCACCATAAAGCTTGAACACGACAACCAACTGCGCGACGTGACAATCTACGCTCCGTCGGAAATAGGCATACGCTCTTCGCAGATGAGTGCCAACGAGCTGTCGATACGCCAAATAAAGTCGATTCCGGCAACGCTCGGCGAGGTCGACATTCTGAAAGCATTGCAGACATTGCCAGGAGTGCAGTCGGGCAGCGACGGCACCGCCGGCATCTATGTGCGCGGCGGCAACTACGACCAAAACCAAATTACAATCGATGGCTTTCCGGTCTATAATCCGGAACACCTGAAAGGATTCGTATCGGTGTTCAGCCCGGAGATGGTGAGTGGCGTGACAATCTACAAGGGCGGCTTTCCGGCGCGCTATGGATCGCGACTGTCGAGCGTGGTCGATGTGGAGCTGAAGGACGGCGACTTCGACCGCTACCACGGCTCACTGACAGCGGGAGTGATGTCGTCGGCGCTGCATGTTGAAGGACCTATATGGAAAGGGCATACATCATTCAGCGTGTCTGGCCGAGCGTCATATCTCAACGCCATCGTGATTCCTGTGATGAAACACATAATCGACAACCAGAATGTGCTCAACCCTTATCTCAATCTTAGCTATTACGATGTCACGGCGCGCCTCGCACATCGATTTTCGAAGCGCGACCGCCTGACCGCCTCGTTCTACATAGGCAACGACAAGGACGATGTCACCCCGTCAAGCTGGCACATGCAGACAAACGAATATTTTCCAGAAGAAGAATTGACAAAGTATTTCAAATCGGAAACGGAAAACAATTCATCAAGCAATTGGGGCAACATCGTTGGCGGACTGACGTGGATACACACTTTTTCCGACAAATTGCAGATGCGCGCATCGGCTGGCTACAGCCAATACCGCTACAATCTTTCCCAATCGGAAAAAGTCGACAAGGCATGGTTGTCGAAAAATGACAACAAAAAAGACATCTCTTTAAACCAAACGCTCAGCAAAGACTCCTATGCGAAATATCATTCACGAATCGGCGATTTCACGGCAAAAATAGATTTCACCCATAAAGCGGCGGCACGCAACACGCTGCGCTACGGCGCAGGCGCCACATGGCAGCATTTCGCTCCGACAGTCGATGTGTACGACCATTCGATTGTGACAACATATCCTATAATCGATGACTACAGCATCAAAGAAACGCTGCGCGACGAAACCATCGGCAGCACAACAAACTCAACCACAATCAGCGTCTATGCCGAGGACGATTGGGACATCAGCCATTGGTTGAAGGCCAACATCGGTCTGCGCTACGTGCTCTACTCACTGTCAGACCACACCGCCCACTCGCTTGAGCCGCGCGCGTCGGTGAGGTTTCTGCCCACAGACCAACTGGCATTGAAACTGTCGTATGCAAGGATGTCGCAGGGATTCCACATGCTTACGAGCGGCAACATCGTGATGCCGTCAGACATTTGGGTGCCTGTCACAAAGAGATTGCCGTTGATGCATTCCGACCAGGTGGCTGCCGGGGCGGGATATGAATTTGTCAAGGGTCTGACACTGGAGGTTGAAGGATACTACAAATGGATGCACAATCTGGCAGAATACCGCGATGGAGCCTCGTTTCTGACCACCACCGGCGATTGGCAGAACATGGCTGTGACAGGACGTGGCAGGGCATACGGCGCGGAGGTGCTGCTTAAAAAAGAAACAGGAAAGACCACAGGGTGGCTGAGCTACACGTGGGCAAAAGCACTGCGCACATTCGACCGACCGATGCAGGAACTTAACGGCGGCAGGGAGTTTCCCGCTGCCAACGACCGCCGCCACAATTTAAATATCATCATTGCGCACCGATTCGACAAGCACTGGACCGTGTCGGCGTCATGGACATTCCGCAGCGGACGTCGCGGCAATGTGGCGACAACGGTGGTGAGCGGCGGCAGAATCGACGAATATGACCCTGTGGGCGACAATTTCTCAAGCGAAGAAGGCATTCCGCCGCACGACATGGTAACCTACGACCCGGGCAATGGAACATCCTTTTACCGCTACAGCAGGTTTTACACATATCGCGGCCGCAACTCCTTCCGCATCCCCGACGAGCACCATCTCGACCTGCGCGTGGTCTACACTCTGCGCCACCGCCGCGCCGAGAGTGCGCTCGGTCTGAGCCTATACAACATCTACAACCACCAGAACATCACCGATGTCTATGTCAGCTACGACAACGTCACGGCAAAGCCTTTTCTGAAAGGCGTGTGCAAACTGCCGTTCCTGCCGTCGGTAGATTACACCATCAAATTCTAAAAACGCTATGAACAAGATAAAATATCTGCTTGCCTTAATCGTTTTTCTCGCCACAAGCTGCGAGATTGAACTGAAAAACGATGATACGGAACTGCCGCCGGAACTGACGGTCAACGCCCTGGTCTCTACCGACACCATCTTGACCGCAACCGTCACCACGGCTACGAGTTTCAAGGAATTCACAATCGATGAATATATCGACTTCGCCGACTATGAGGACAAGAATTTCAACGACGACCTTGTTAGGCTGACGGTGATTCCGACCACTCAGGTTACGGCTACGGTCAACGGTTCCGACGTATACCAACTGAAGTATAATGCCGACAATCTCAATTTCCAATGCGACTACCGCCCGAAAGAGGGCGACGTGATTAAAATCGAGGCTGCCGCCGACGGCTATCCCACAGCCAGCGCCCAGGTGGTTGTGCCGCAGCATCAGCGGCTTGAGATTGTGAATTGCGAGAGGCTCTACGACCCGATGTCGTACGACATCGATACCAACACCGCGCAGGACACCGTGGCGCGCATCACGCTGCGCTTCACCGACCCTTCTTCCGAGAATAATTATTATCGGCTGAAAGTGCGCAGCGCCGGGCATTTAGGCAGTATGTATTTTTTCAAGGACTCGTTTGCAAGCAGCGATGTCATTTTCAAGAACGTGGCGCTCCACAAAGGCTACGGCGGTTGGGCGGCAGGAATGTCGAACGTGTTCAGCGACTATCTGATAAACGGCAAGACTTACGATTTCGTAGTGGAAACGCGGCTGCGCGAGACGCGGCCTGTGCATTCCAATGGCCGCGAAGGACCTGAGAACAAATGGGTTGACATCGAGCTGCAATCGATTACCCCTGATTTCTACCATTACCTCAATTCTGTGTGGATCTACCGCATCACCGACCGCGACGCCTACTCAGAGACGGTGCTCATCCACAGCAACGTAGACAACGGTTGGGGCATTGTCGGCGCGCTGGCCACGGAGAGACACACCATCAGGTTCTGACGGCGATGAATTTCCAAACAATCTCGATGCCAATACGTTTGTTCCGGAAGGATCAGCCACCGCCTACAAACAGGCGGAAGGCTGGAAAGAATTCAGCAACATAAGGGGCTTTGCCGGGAATTGTGTTGAATAACATATTGCAATAGTTTGCGGTTTGCGGAAGTCTGCGTAACTTTGGGAGATGGATTTTCGCAAACCTGAATGAAGCATTTAATACTACCTGACAACGATGAGCGCAGGCTCATTTTCTACCTTTCTATGGAAGAATTCGCCGCCCGTGAGATGGACGGCGAGGCTTTCTTTCTGTGGCAAGTAAGCCCAACTGTGATTTTTGGCCGCAACCAATTGATGGAAGCGGAAGTAAACGTGCCTTTCTGCCGCGAGCATGGCATAAAAATGTTCCGGCGCAAGAGCGGCGGCGGATGCGTATACTCCGACTGGGGCAACATCATGGTGTCTTACATCGTGAAGGGCGAGGACGTAACCGCCACCTTCAACACGTTCCTGCAACGGCTTGCATCGGCACTGCGCGACATCGGTGTCGACGCTACGGTGTCGGGACGCAACGACATCCAGATCGGCGGGCGCAAGGTGAGCGGAAACGCGTTCTATAAGGTGCCAGGAAAAAGCATCGTGCACGGCACACTGCTCTTTGCAAGCGACTTTGAGCGGATGCAGCAGGCAATAACGCCGTCGGCGGTGAAACTGCAGAGCAAAGGGGTGGCTTCGGTGCGCCAGCACGTGACCAACCTCAGCGAGCATACCGATATGCCCATTGAGGAGTTCAAACGCTATCTTATCGACAGATTCTGCGACAGCGAGAGGATGCTGACCGCCGCCGAGATTGCGCGCATCGAGGAAATCGAGCAGACATATCTCGACGAGAGTTTCTTCAAAGGCAGCAATCCGGCATACACCGTCACCAAATCTGAAAAAATCGCCGGTGTGGGCGAAGTGGCTGTCGGTCTGGAGATGCGCTCCGGCATAATACACCGCATAAGTATGTCGGGCGACTATTTCATGCTCTCCGACCCTATGCCCGTTCTAAACAGCCTGCTCCGCGGCAAGCGCGCCGACGAGGTAGCCGAGGCCCTGAAGGATGTCGACATGGGCAAGCACATCGCAAACCTCACAACAACACAATTGACAGAAATCATCTTAAAATCCTGATATAACATGGACGACTTGAAAAAAACTTGTCTTTACGACAATCACGTGGCTCTGAAAGCCCAAATGAGTCCTTTCGGCGGATTCATGATGCCGATACAATACAGTTCAATCATTGACGAGCACAATGCCGTGCGCCAGCGTGTGGGCATGTTCGACGTGTCGCACATGGGCGAAATCTTCGTCATCGGCGACGATGCCGAACGGTTTGTCAACCACATCTTCACCAACGATGTCACAGCCCTTCCCGCAGGAAAGATTCTCTACGGAATGATGCTCTATCCCGACGGCGGCGTGGTCGACGACCTGCTTGTATACAAAATGGCTGAGCCAAAAACGTGGCTGCTGGTGGTGAATGCCGCCAACATCGACAAGGACGACGCCTGGATTCGCGAGCAGGCGAAGGATTTCAATGTGGAAATCGACAACGCCTCGCCTCGCTACGGACAGATTGCGCTGCAAGGCCCCGACGCAGAGAAGACTGCCGCCGAGGTGCTGGGAATGGATCTCGGCAACCTGGCTTTCTACACTTTCGAGGAAACGGAATGGCAGGGAAACCCTGTAATTGCGAGCCGCACAGGATATACCGGCGAGGACGGTTTTGAATTTTACGCAACGCCCGATGTCATCGTTGCAATGTGGGAGAAGCTCATCGCCGCGGGGGTGACGCCGTGCGGCCTCGGATGCCGCGACACGCTGCGCTTCGAGTCGGGTCTGCCTCTCTACGGACACGAACTCAGCGAGAAAATCTCACCTATAATGGCAGGGTTGGGTATGTTTGTGAAACTCGACAAACCGGAGTTCATAGGCCGCGATGCGTGCGCCAAGCAGAAAGCCGAAGGAATGGCGAAGAAGGTGGTGGGCATCGAGCTTAACGACCGCGCCATCCCACGCGGAGGCTATGAGGTGGAGGCCGACGGACAGACAATCGGCGTTGTGACCACCGGCTACCACACAATCACCACCGACCGCAGCGTGTGTCTCGCCCTCATCGACAGCCGCTATGCCGCCCTCGGCACGGAGGTGGGTGTGCGCATCCGTCGCAAGGTGTTTGCCGGAACGGTGTGCAAGAAGCGTTTCTACGACAAAAAATACAAGAAATAACATACTTAAAATCAAAAACATAAAAACTACAGAACTATGGCTAAGACAATTGAAGGTTTATTCTACAGCGAATCTCACGAATGGGTTAAAGTGGACGGCGAAACTGCAATCATCGGCATCTCCGACCACGCACAGCAGGCAATGGGCAACATCGTATACGTCGACATGCCTGAGGAGGAAGACGAAGTGACCGCCAACGAGGATTTCGGCGCGGTGGAAAGCGTGAAGGCCGCCAGCGACCTCATCTCTCCTGTAAGCGGTGTGGTTGTGGAAGTGAATGAGGCTCTTGCCGACGCTCCTGAGCTGCTCAACAAGGACGCTTACGAAAACTGGATCATCAAGGTGAAAATGGACGATCCTGAGGAGCTGAAAAACCTTATGGACGCTGCCGCCTACGAGAAATTCTGCGAGAACGAGGAACACTAAGACTTGTGGCTATGGGATTTTCTTATTTTCCGCATACTGCTGCCGACATAGGTGAGATGCTGAAGCGCATCGGCGTTGACGGGCTCGACGACCTGTATGCCGACGTGCCGCGCAGCGTCATCTTTGATGGCGACTACGACCTGCCCGACGCTATGTCGGAAATGGAGGTGCGCCGTCGTTTTGAGGAGCTCGACAGAAAAAACCGACATCTGACAATAATGGCTGGCGGCGGTGCCTACGACCACTATGCTCCGGCTGTCGTGCCGGCGCTGACGAGCCGTTCGGAATACCTGACAGCATACACGCCCTATCAGGCGGAGATTTCGCAAGGCACCTTGCGCTACATCTTTGAATTTCAGAGTATGATTGCCACACTGACGGGTATGGACTGTGCCAACGCGTCGATGTATGACGGCGCCACAGCCGCCGCAGAGGCGATGATGATGGCTATGGCTGCAACGCGCAAGAAGACGCGTGTGCTGCTGTCGTCAACGTTGCTGCCTCAGGTGCGCGAGGTGGTTCACACCTATGCCAAATACCACGGCGTCGAACTTTCTGAAATCGCTTCTGCCGACGGTCAGACCGACATCTACGACGCCCGCCGCCTGCTGGAGGCCGGCGACGTGGCTGGCGTGCTGGTGCCGAGCGTAAACCGTTTCGGCATCGTGGAGGACCTCTCGGGATTTGCCGAGGCAGCACACGCCCAGAAGGCGCTGCTGATGGTCTATGCCGACCCTTCGGCGCTTGCCGTGGTGCGCACTCCGGGCGAATGGGGTGCCGACGTGGCTTGCGGCGACGCCCAGACATTGGGCATCCCGTTGGGATTCGGCGGCCCTTATGTGGGTTTTCTGGCATGCAGCAAGGAGCACGTGCGCAAACTGCCGGGACGCATCGTCGGAGCGACGACCGACGTCGACGGTAAACGCGCCTTCGTGCTTACGCTTCAAGCGCGCGAACAGCACATCCGCCGCGAAAAGGCCAACAGCAACATCTGCTCCAACCAGTCGCTGATGGCTCTCTACGTGACAATATATCTGTCGCTGATGGGCAAAAAAGGACTGCGGCAGGTGTGCGACCTTTCCTATGGAGCGGCACACTATCTGCACGACAGGCTGATTGAAACCGGACTTTTCTCGGAGGCTTTCAACCGCCCGTTCCTGAAAGAATTCGCGCTGCACACCGACATCCCTGCCGACCGCCTGCAACAGGCTCTGCTCGACGGCGGATTTTTCGGAGCGCTGCCCACAGAGGAGGGGCTCGTCACTTTCTGCGCCACAGAGCGCCGCACGCGTGAGGAGATTGACCGCATGATTGACCTTATTAAGCAGATTCAACTATGAAATACTACGACAAACTGATATTCGAGTTGTCGCAACCGGGACGTTGCGGCTTCTCGCTGCCGGAAAACGCATGGGGCACCGACACGGAGGCTCTGCCGGCGACGCTGCGACGCGACGCGGAGGCTGAACTGCCGGAGGTGAGCGAACTCGACGTGGTGCGCCACTACACCAACCTGTCGAATATGAATTTCGGTGTCGACACGGGCTTCTACCCTCTGGGCAGCTGCACGATGAAATACAACCCGAAAATCAACGAGGAAATTGCGGCTATGCCGGGATTCCGCGACGTGCATCCGCTGCAGCCCGACTGCACGGTGCAGGGCGCGCTCGAACTGTACGACAGCCTCGACCGCGCGCTTGCCGCCATCACTGGCATGGCGCACTTCACGCTCAACCCGTTTGCGGGCGCCCACGGCGAGCTGACGGGTCTGATGGTGATGCGCCGCTACCACGAGCTGCGTGGCGACACCAACCGCACAAAGGTGATTGTGCCCGACAGCGCCCACGGCACCAACCCTGCCAGCGCGGCTGTGTGCGGACTTAAAGTGGTGGAGGTGAAGTCGCTCGACGACGGCACTATCGACATCGACGCTCTGCGTCCGCTGCTCGACGACTCCGTGGCTGGCATCATGATGACCAACCCCAACACTCTCGGCTTGTTTGAGACACGCATTCCGGAGATTGCGGAGATGGTGCACGCCTGCGGCGGACTGCTCTACTACGACGGCGCAAACTTCAACCCGCTGCTTGGCAAGGTGCGTCCGGGCGACATGGGATTCGACATCATGCACCTTAACCTGCACAAGACGTTCTCCACGCCTCACGGAGGCGGAGGCCCAGGCTCTGGTCCTGTGGGCGTTGCCGCACATCTGGCTGAGTGCCTGCCCGACTTGAAAGTGAGCCGCGGCGACGACGGCTTGCTCCACACTGTGCGCACGCCGGAGGCTGCCGGACGCATATCGGGATTTATGGGCAACTTCGGTGTGCTGATGCGCGCATACACCTACATCCTGATGCTCGGCAAGCAGAACATCCGCATGGCTGGTCCGTTGGCCACACTCAACGCCAACTACATCAAAGAGTCGCTCAAGGATTGCTACAAACTGCCTATCCCGTCGGTCTGCAAGCACGAATTTGTGTTTGACGGATTGGCCGACAAGTCGACGGGCATAACCACGCTCGACATTGCCAAGCGTCTGCTTGACTATGGCTTCCACGCTCCGACAATCTATTTCCCGCTGCTCTTCCACCAGGCAATAATGATCGAGCCTACCGAGACGGAGTCGAAGGAAACGATCGACGAGTTTATCGACGTGATGCGCCGCATCGCGAAGGAGGCTGTCGAAAAGCCGGAAGCTCTGCGCGAGGCTCCGCTGACCACTCCTGTGCGCCGTCTTGACGAGACTACCGCTGCCAAGCATCCGATACTGACATTCAAAGAGTTGCAACAATGCTGACAACCGATCTGATTATAATCGGCGCGGGTCCGGGCGGTTATGAGACCGCCCTGCTCGCCGCGCGCCGCGGACTGAGCGTGGCGCTGATTGAGCGTGGCGAGGTGGGTGGCACATGCCTTAACGAGGGATGCATTCCCACGAAGGCTCTCTGCCGCACCGCCGCTATGGTGAGCGATTTTGCGGAGGCTGAGGCTTTCGGAATCAAGGATGTCGCCTTCACGCTCGATTTTCCCGCCGTGATGGAGCGCAAACGCGCGGTGGTCAAGCAGTTGCGCGACGGAGTGGAATCGCTCATTTCCAACCCCAACATCCATCTGCTCCGCGGAGAGGCTCGTTTTGTCGACGCGCTGACGGTGGAGGCTGCCGGCGAACGCGTCACGGCGAAAGACGTGATCATCGCCACAGGTTCGTCGTCGGCGATGCTGCCAATCGACGGCAATACGCTTGAGGGCGTGCTGACGTCGCGCGAGCTGCTCGACATCGACAGCGTGCCGCAAAGGCTATGCATAGTGGGTGCGGGCGTAATCGGACTGGAATTTGCTTCGGTGTTCAGCGCATTCGGCAGCGAGGTGACGGTGCTTGAATATGCCAAAGAGGTGCTGCCGCATTTCGACAGCGACCTTGCAAAGCGACTGCGCCAGAGTCTGGGCAAGCGAGGCATAAAGATTGAGACGCAGGCTGCCGTGAAATCAATCGCCAAAGAGGGCGACGGGCTGGCGGTGGCTTACGAACGCAAGGGTAAGGAACAGTCGGTGACTGCCGACAAGGTGCTGATGGCTGTGGGTAGACGCGCCAACGTGGGCACGCTCAACCTCGCCGACATCGGCGTGGAGTTCTCGCTTCGCGGCATCGCCGTCGACGGCAATATGCAGACCAACGTGCCTCACGTCTATGCCGTGGGCGACGTGAACGGTTTGATGATGCTTGCGCATGCGGCTACGTTCCAGGGCATCCGCGCGCTCGACGCTATTATGGGTGTCGACGACAACCTGAGGCTCGACGTGATTCCGGCGGCGGTGTTCACTATGCCTGAAGTGGGTATGGTGGGACTGACGGAGGACGACTGCAAGGCGCAGGGCATCGAATATGTGGCTAAAAAGGCGTTTTTCCGCGCCAACGGCAAGGCGGTGTGCCTCGGCGAGACCGACGGCTACTGCAAACTGATTGCCGCCGCCGACGGACGCCTATTGGGATGCCACATCTATGGTCCGCATGCCGCCGACCTTGTACAGGAGGCTTGCGCGTTGATTACTCGCGGCGACTCGATTGCCGACCTGCAAGGCATCGTGCACTCTCACCCTACGCTGAGCGAGATTGTGCAATCGGCTGCACACTGCTGACTTTTAACGCATAGAGAAAGCCGTATCATCTATCAAAGCTGATGATGATACGGCTTTCTCTATGTCCCGATGGCGCACGATGTGCCGGTGTGTGCTGTCACTATACACAAAAAGCGCCCCCTTGCGGGAGCGCTTTTTACTATATGCTATCTCTAAGGATTAGAGGATAACTTTCTTAACAACTGGAGCACCAGCTACGACAGCCTTAACGATGTAAGCGCCTGTTGCAGGAGCGGCAACCTCAGATGCGTTGCGAGCCTCAGCTACTTTCTGACCAGCTACGTTGAACACTTCGATAGACTCAGCTACTTCGCTTACAGCGATAACGTCACCGTTAACTGTGATGTTTGCTGCTGCAGCCACATTGCTTTCTACGCTGTCTTCACCCTTCTTTGTAATCTTATAAACGCCCATACCGTTGAAGCATTTGAAAGTCAAGACAAGTGCAGAACCATCTTTCTGTGGCAAGCAGAAGAGAGAGTGGTAGCGAGTACCACCGTCTGAAGTCTGACCAAGACCGTCAGCAGGAACTGTCCACAATGGCTTCATTGACTCGAACGACATGTTTTCATCAACAGTTGTGATGATAGCCTGGCATTTGTGAGGGGCGTCATACTGACCTTCAGAATAAATCATCAAGTTAGTGCCATTAACAGCACCTTCTGCGATACCGTTAGTTCCATTAGCCGGCTCAGGAACTGTACCTGTTGTAACACCTGTTTCTTTGTTAGTTTTCTTCAAGTCAGCATTGGTAATATTGTCAATCATAGCACCGTCTGAGCCATAGAGAGCTGGGAGAGAAGTAAAGCCGTCAATGTAGAACATTGACATTTCACCTGACTTAGAACCGTCGCGAACCATCTTCACAACAGAAGCAGCGCCGAAGCCTGTGATATTATTAGGATAAGTGTCGCCAGCTTTGATTGCTTGGAAAGTAGCCTGGTCTGTCCAACCGCCCATCCATTCGTCAGATCCTTTCTCGCGTACCCATTTGAATACGTTCAAGTTGTCAGCAGCACAAGAAACAGCCATAAGTGTTGCCTTAGCCTCAACACCTGTAATGTCACCGATAACGTCGCAGTAGTCAACGCGGCCAAGACCACCGTCAAACAACAAGTCGCCAACCGAAGTGATAGCACCTGTAGTCAAGTCAACTGTGTAAACCTCGTATTGTCCGTCACCCTTTGAGTTAGGGTTGAATGTTGCAACATAGAAATGTCCGTACTCATCGAAACCAACTTGGTTGACAGCCAACTTGCCACTGAATGCCTCACCGCCCTTAGTCAATGCCAAAGAACCGAGGTAAGCACCTGTCTTAAGGTCAAATTTCTCGATTGTTGCAGTTTCACCGCTCACGCCTACATAAACAATAGTTCCATCTGTAGTTGCAGTACGTGCGTCTTTATTAGCAATAGGGTTGCCCATGTAAGCTTCTTCTGCGTGGAAGCGGTCAAAAACCCAAAGGTTTTCGCAATTGATGCCATCAACAGACTCATAAGTCTGGCCATCAGTTACAGCAAATGCAGAAGCACCTGCGAGCATCAACATTGATGCAGAGAGTAAAAGTTTCTTCATAATTAAATAGTTTTTGTTAGTAAAATTTCGTTCTATTCAGGCTTGTTTTTGAAGCCGATTGCACGGCTTTCAAATCACACCGCTAAAGTAGTGCTAACTTTCCGATGGTGCAAGTATTTCGAGTAAAATAATTGTATCAATTCCTTAAATTTTGTTTACCGCGTCTACTGACCGCATGAGCGGCGACGATGCTGTCCTGTAATAGCGCATCTCCGAAGCGCATCGGCATGGACATCCGCCACACCCCACGCACTCTCCGCTGCGCTCCGCGTGAGTGGGGTTACTATAAATAGCGCGTCTCCAACGCGCCTCCGACTCTTCCCATCCGCACTTCAAAGATGCGCTACTACACTACCATCGCTGCCCCAGCCGACAGCGCTTCGGAGATGCGCTATTCTTTAGAAACCCCATTCGTACGAAGCGCAGCGGAGGACGCATGGGGCTACAGCCGACCCACACCCTCAGCGCTTCGGAGATGCGCTACTACAAGGAATGAGTCAGTCGTTAAAAAGATATTCCGACTTATATTCTATTGCATTTTCAGCAAGCAAACGCTGCAGCTCGTTATAGAGGCTTTCTCCAAGATGATGTTGCTGCTGATTACGAATATAATTGCATATCACATCCCTGTCTCGGAACGAATAAGTCAGCGCACAGTACTCTTTTGCCCATCCTTTGAAAAGCGGAAAATCCTCATAGTTGTCACTAAGAAACTTGCTAGACTCCACCTTAACCACCCTCACAAATTCAGAGACAGATATTGACGACGGCAACTCAACGAGCATATGTATATGGTCTGGCATACCACCTATACGGTACAGCTTACTATTCTTATTTCGCACAATACCCCAAATATAATTGTATAGCATGTTGGCTTTTGCAAAAGGTATTGATCTGTCACTCGCTTTCGTGCGGAATATGATATGGTATAACAAATTGGTGTAACTCATGATTTTTTATTTGTAAAGTTATGCCAAACCTTTGATATACGCAAATTTCCTCCCGTAGTAGCGCATCTCCGAAGCGCATCGGCATGGACATCCGCCACACCCCACGCACTCTCCGCTGCACTCCGCGTGAGTGGGGTTACTATAAATAGCGCGTCTCCAACGCGCCTCCGGCTCTTCCCCATCCGCGCCGTCGCAGATGCGCTACTACACCGGCGATGTCTTCTCTCAACCGCGACCTGCAAACTTGACCGCCCTGCGGACCGACACCTACTGCTCTGAGCGACGCGCCGTCGCAGAGAGAGAGCCAAGTATATATAGGAGGAGCCGCGCCTATTCCGGCACGGCTCCTCTCTCATATTGCAAGTGATTGCTATTTTCTAACGAACTTCACTGTCTTGACCGCACCGTCGGCAACGATGCTGACAAGATATGTTCCGCCGGCGAGAACCGACAAGTCGGCATTGCCCTGTGCGTCGGTTTCCGCATTGAGCACCTGCTTGCCGTCGAGGGCGAACACAGCCACCGGCATACCTGCCACACCTGCAGAAAGCACATTGTCGACAATCGTGATGCCATCGGCAGCAACACTGTCCACACCGCCCATCGGAGTGGCATTGTAGGTGAATGAGAGAACCGGAGTCCAGTCGGACGTTGCCAGCTTACCGTCGACGTAGTAGTTGAACTGCGCGCGCAGGAAGTATGACTTGCCGTCCTCCAGCTTCTTTGACACCAGCTTGACGTCGCTGAGCACCGGAGTGCAGAACGTACCCACAGGATATGTTCCGTTGTAGGACGTGCGCGCCGGGAATGTCTCCTTCTCGCTGATTGCGAAGTGGGTCGACGCCACGCCCTCCACCGGCTGCACGGCGACAACCTGGTCGGCATGGAGAGTGGTGCCGCTGGCAGCCGGAGTGACAAACGTAGGAGTAGGGATGCTTGCCGCCTTTGTTGTAAATTCAAAGACATCGGTGGTTTCCGTTCCGCCATTCACTGTAGCGATAACCTTGGCATAATATTTCACGCCGGCTGAAAGCACATACTGCGGAACGGCAAACGATGTAGCCGTTGTTGTCTCATCAATCACAACGCTCTGGAAATTCTCATGACTGCTCACGAGCAGCTGATACGACGTGTCCTTGCCGAGATCCGACCACGAGATTGTAGGGGTCAGCTCAACGTTCCCGCTGCCGTCGGCAGGCGAAATCAGGCGGAAGATGTCGACCATGAACGACTCCACTTTGCCAGCTTCCGTGTCGGTAGCGTTGTTTCCGCGGGCAGTGACAGTCCAGTAGTATGTCACGTCGGGCTCAAAGTTGCACATGCCAGCCGACGACGCAGCATTGCCGTTTGCCTCGAAGCGAGCTACTACATTTTTCATAGCCGCATCGGTTGCAATTGCTATTTCGCTCACTTCGGCAGAACCGTTCCACTTGAACTGGAATCCCTTCGAAGCCAATTCGCCATTGACAGGATATGTCATCACCGGCTTCTCAGAAGCCGTGACCGCAGCGCCTTCAAACACCGCGCTGTACTCGTTGCCGTAGCGGTCGAGCACGGCAACGGCATAGCGGTAGTTGCCGAGGTTGGCGTCGGAGATGCCGAAACCTTCATATTTCGGAAGCTCTACAGGAATCTCGAACGATTTGCTGTAGGAATTGCCGATCAGATATTGCGCATCCTTATAGAAATGCTTGCTGTCGACGTTCGACGGCACGGCATAGACGGTGAAACGCACATTGTCCGGACCGTTCCACGTCAGGGTGCGGCCGCTGCGGGCAACATTGCTTACTGAACCAGGATACGCCACCTTTTCCCAAGTTGTGGCAGGAGTGAGCGCCTTCGTGTCGAACACCGTGTTGCGCAGATAGCGGAACAGCGACAACCATTTGCCGTCGACGCGCTCGCGGCGTGCAGAGAGCGATTTCCACGGGAAATAGACCATTCCCGGGCATTCGCCCACCACGTTGGTGTGGGTCATCGTAATCTGGTCGTAGAACTCCGACAACGGGCAGCTGCTGCCCTGCGTGTTGCTCAAGTCCTGGCTGATGAAGCACTGACGGTTGAATTTGGCAGCCGCCTTATACCACCACGGGGTGATTTTTGCATAGTCGGCAGCCGAATAACCGATTCGCCAGTACACCTGCGGCGAGATAAAGTCGATAGTGCCTTCTGAAAGCCACGCCAACGGGTCGGAGCAGATGCCGTCATACTGCCAGTCGTTGCCAGGGCATGGCTCGAGGCCATAATCGTCGGCATGCTTTCCAGCCACACCTGCAGGGCCGATGCCGAAGCGCACCCAAGGCTTTGCCGCCTTGATTGCCGCATAGAGCTGGCGCACCATATCGTTGACATTCTCACGACGCCAGTCCAATTGCGACATTGTGCCGCCAGCGGCAGTGTATTTAGCATAGTCGGCAGCGTCATAGCTTGCCGGAAGACCGTTCTGATAGAAATAGTCGTCAAACACCACGCCGTCGACGTCATACTTGCTGATCAGGTCGATTGTCACGTCGATGATTCTCTGCTTCACCTCCGGGAGAGCCGGATTGAGGATGGTCCATGTTCTTCCGTTATTCTCCCACTTTATCAACCAGTCAGGATGGCTGTTCTCATAGTTCTTGTCGCCGCCGGCATTACCCCAGCCCGTGCTGTAGGTAGAGTTGATGTAGCGGTAAGGGTTCATCCATGCATACACCTCGATACCACGTTTGTGGGCATTCTCAACAAGATATGCCATCGGGTCGAACGCCGGAGCCACACCGCGTGTGCTGGAAACGTAGCTTGACCACGGCTCATACTTTGAGTCGTACATAGCATCGCACATTGTACGCGCATGGTAATAAATCGTAGTGAAATTGTTGCGCTGCAGCGAGTCGAGGTTGTTTTGACAAATTGTTTTAAGTGCCTCCGCATTGTTGACAGTTATCGGGCTCGACGGCCAGTCGGCAACATACGCCGACATCCACGTGGCTCTCTGCTCACGCTTCAATGCCTGCGCCTGGAACGCCGCCGACAACAACACCGCCGAAGCGGCTGCAGTCATTAATATTTTCTTTATCATATTCGTTGTTTTGTATCTTCTTTTTAAAGCAATAGCCGTCCCCCTATTGCTTGACAACAAAAAGGAACGGCTATTGATGTTTTATATACAGTCAGGAAACCGTTAGAACAGTTTCGTCTTGTTAGGATTGATTACGATGCCCAGAATCTTGTCGGCAACGACAGGCACACTGACAATCTTGCCTGCGGCATAGTCGTAGTATTTCAAGCCAGTTGCAAAAGCCGAATTGTCGGCGGCAGCCTTGTTGAAGCCGAAGTATACGTTACCAGTCTCCTTGTCGAGAGCCATCTGCGTGCAGTATACACCCTCATCGGCTGTAGAGTTCATAGCATCAGCCATCATGAGGAAGTCGTGGCCTTTCAAGAAGCCTTTCTTGTCGACAGTCTCATTGTCGGCAGGCAATGGATAAACATAGAATCCGTCGCTGTCGCCCCAACGCCAAACGTAGAGAGACTTGCGCGCCTCGTCGATAGTGAATGCTTTAAACTTCACGTCCTTAAGGATTATACCATACGGAGCTTTGGCAGTCTTGTAGTCGCTGACAATGTCAGTGGACTTGAAACGATAGATACCATTACCGTTGTAGCACTTACCCCACCAGTACATACCCTTTGAGTCCTTCTCGATAGTTGTGCTGATAGCACCGTAAGCAAGACCGCGAGAGTAGTAACCGAGCTGGTCGTTCTTCACCAAGTATGTGCTGCTCTCCTTACCGCCACGGGTGTTGAGCGCAGTTTTGCGCAAACCGGTGTTACGGTCAGAGTAGATCAAGTCATTTCCATCGACAGTTCCGAAGAACGGGTCGTTGAATGCAGTCTGACCAACGTTTGTAACAAACAGGTTTGTAGACTTGCCGTCGACAGTCATCACATTGATTTTACCGTCGCCGAGCACGCCGTCGGCATCGTTCACGTAAGTGTACTGCTTGCCGGCATCGAGGATATAAATCCATCCCTGTCCGTCAGCATCCTTATAGTACACCAAGTTGAACGGCATGTTGCCGCTGCTTACGCCCATATCGAACGGAAGGTTCTTTGTGCCCTCAGGAAGTTCGCTATCAGGGATAATCTTCATCGCTTTGATGTTGCCGCCCACTGTAGCGAAATAGAGAGTCTGATACTCCTTGTCGGCACCAACTTGAACGTTTACATAGCTTTCCTCAAGCTGGCGGTTCTCACCGTCGATGTCGAAAGTGGTCTTCAGCGTGATGCGCTGCGAACCGATGTTCTTGAAGTGCACCTTGCCAGGATAGTCCACCTTGCCATTTTCATCGGCATAGCCGACGAAAGTTGTCAACGGGTTGCCCTCAGCGTCGAGAGCGCCTTCCGGGAATGTCCATTCATATTTCACCTTCTTGTTTTCAGGGTTAGGCAGGAAGATGTTGAACTCCACGTCAACGTCGTTGACTGACAAAACCTCAGCCGACTGGCTTTGGATTGACAGCACCGGAGCGATGTCGTAGATCATGATAGGATATGTGCGCGAGCCAACGCCGTCGATAGTCAGTTTCACCTGATATGTACCGGCTTTTTCGAATTTGTGCACAGGATTCTTCTCTGTTGATGTTGTACCGTCGCCGAAGTCCCAAGAAGGATTGCCCTGCTTGTAGGAAGTGTTGGTGAACTGGATGTGGGAAACCACATAGTAGTCCTGACCATATTGAACCTGACCGTCGGCGCTTGGAGCCACAGCGTATGTGAAGTCCACATCCTTCGACGGGAAATCCTTGTAGTCAGGATCCGGGTCGACGCACGACGACACCATCATCACCAACGCTGCGATAAAGCTGATATTCAATAATATTCTTTTCATTTGTCTTTTTCAGTTTTAATTAGTTAAGCTCAATTTGCTTGATGCCCGACTCACCGGTTGTGTAACCGCAGTGACCTTCGGTGTCAAACACCTTGAATACAAGGTTCAAGCTGTATTTGCGTGAGAAATCAACTTTGTAAACCTTGTCGGAAGTGCTGTAGACCCAGTCGGTGAAAGGAATCAACGAAATCAAATCCTTGAACACCGGCATATACTCGTCGCGCACTGCAGTGACAACGCCACCAGTGTTGTCGTCATAGCGGCAGAACACCCAAGGCGAAGACTTGTAGACGTCGTAGTAGGTCTTTGAAGGGTCGGTTGCGTCGGCAGTCGGCACTTCGTGATATACAGTCTTTCCGTCGACAATGTCAGTGTAGTATTTGCCAACGACAACCGTAGCGTCGGTAAACCAAACGTCGCTCTTCTCAGTGCCTTCAGCTGGAACAAGAGAATTGAGGGCAGTCTGGTCGAGAGCCGGATATTTTGCAATCACACCCTGCACCTGCTCTGCAGTGAAATCGTAGTTGATATACACACCGCGGAGGTCGGAATAGTAAGTGTTGTCCTTAGTCAGGTAGTCAATCACCTTGTCGGTGAAAGTCTGCTTGAAGTCGGCAGGATAGTAAGAATCAAACTTCTTCTGATCCCACTTTTCAGGAGTAGCCCATGTCACAGATTTCAAAGTCTGCGAAGTAGGAATCTTAGTGTCAAGCTGCCATTCGTGACCGTTCCACGTAGCCATGGAGTGAGGGAACGAAGCCGTCATTGACGTGCGGACAGTGTCGCTGACGTTTACAGTCTGAGTGTACTTCAAAGAAGAAGTCAAGCCTACAGTAGCGGCAGCTGTTTCTTTGAGCACCACAGTTTCCCAAACCTCAGAGTGGTCGGGAGTGTGATTCTTGTCGGTGTAGTATTTACCGGAAATCTCGATGCTGTCGCCGGCCGCAGCCACGGTGCTGCCCACCGACCAAGTGACAGTAGGCACAGGCTGACCTGCATCCATGATGTCGCTGAACGGGTCGTTGGTCTCGCACGATGTCATTGCGATCAAAGCGAGAGCAGTGGCTCCTAATTTATATTTCAAATTCATAACTTAAATTCTGTTTAGTGTTAAACAATTATTTGCCGGTCAAAGAAGAACGTACGCCAGCCTCCTCAGCCCAAATCATCGGTTTGCGAAGCCACTCGAAGTTCTTGTAAGCGCCGAGACGCTCAAGTTCGCTCTTGTTGTACTTCTCCTCAGTCTCAGGGTCGTAGTTGATGCGCTGAATCCAAGTGTTCTCCTTCTGCGCGTCGGTCAAACCATCGATCCAGTATGGAGTGTAGAGGTTGTAAGGACGGCGGAGTTTCGGATAAACGATTTCCTGGTTTGCGCCAATACCGTGGTTGTTACGGTTGTTGCTGTAGTGGTAGCGACGCATGTCGGTCCACTGCTCAGGCTGCATGTACATAGCCACATACTTCATTTCCATCAAGTCGCTCAAAGAGAACTCAGACGGGTTGAAGAACCAGTGATGGTTACCCTTTGTCGCAGGGTCGGTCACGCCTCTTACACGCTGCGGGTTGCTCTTGCCATTCTCATCCTTCTCAGGCATTGTAGCATCATCGAGGAATGCATCGACGATAGCGTCCCAGTAATATTTAGACTTTGTCAAATCGCCGTCTTTGTCGCGGGCATCAAGTTTCACATAACCGGAAGCGGTCATGTTGCCCGGATACATTACTTCAGGATGCGCTTTCTGGAAAGCGGCGAGGTGACGCTCGATGTTTGCGCGGGTAGCCTCTTTCGCAAGCTCGCAAGCCTTTGTCTTGTCGCCCTTCCAATAGTAAGCCTCAGCCTTGATGAAGTAAAGCTCCTCCATTGTGAACAAAGGCACGTAGGCATCGGTAGAGCCGGCGTAAGCACCAGTGAAGAGATTTGGATAAGCGTTCTTTGTAAACTTCGAGTTAGGCACACCGATGTTGTTTTCCAACCAGCGGAGTTTGATGGTCGAAGCATCGTTGGTTGCCGAAGTAGGACCTGTGCGCGGAGTGAAGAGCAGAGCGGCACGAGGGTCGTCGGCATAGCCGCGGCGTGCTACAAACTTACCGGCATTTGCAGCGTCGTCCTGGCTGAACACGCCCATGATGTCGGCGAGCATAAACTTAGAAGGCACAGCGTCGGTCAACAGGTTGGCACGCGACTCCCATGCGTTGATTACAGGCTGCGACTCGCTCCACGGGCAGTTCTGCTGCTGCGTTCCGCCATCGAAGTTGTAGCGAGGCTCGCTGCCGAAGAATGTGCCATACATCGGATCGGCTTGCCAAATCTGGATAGCCTTGTCGGCTGCGGCGATGATAGCGTCGCAGGTAGCGGCTGAAGTGTTTACGTTAGGAATGTTGCGGAGCAACAGACGAGCCTTCATTGCATAAACCAGACCTTTCCACTTGTTGAGATCGCCGGCATATACGCGGTCGATTTTCTTTGTGATGTTCTGGTTGCCCGGAGCCTGAGTGTACTCAGGATTCTCAAAATCGGCAGCCAACTGGTCGCACTCGTTGAGCATCCAAGCATAGATGCTTTCCTGAGTGTCATAAGTAGGCGAGTTCGACTTGTAGGCGTTGCTCAAAGGCATATCGCCGAAAGCGTCGGTTGTAAGCTGAGTCGACATCAAGCGGATTGCGCGAGCAATCAACTTGTAGTTTGGCGAACCCACATTGTCGGCGTTCGTCATCAACTCGTTCACGTTGCGGCCAATGTCATAGAAGTGGCGGCGCCACTGCGGATGACGGTTCATAGTCAAGAATTCCCAACCGCTCTTGTAGCCATATGCACCTGTAGCCGATTTGCCTGTAGTTGTGAGGCACTGCGACAAATAGATGTAGTATTCGGCATGGTCGTAGTTGGTCTGTGCCGCATAGTAGACTATTGTCGGAAGTCCTGTCTCGGCGGTGATACCCTTCGATTTGTCAGAACTTACGTTATCGTCGAGCATGTCGGCGCAGCTGGTGCCAAGGACACCAACGAACAGCGACAATGCCATTATTTTGAATTTATTCATACTGTTCCTCGTTTTTTAGAATGTAGCACTAAGTGAGAAGTTGAACGAGCGTGCAGTCGGCACACTGTAGTTGTCGATGCCGGCAGCACCTGTACCACCACCTGTACCGGCAAGGATCTGAGGATCAGTTCCGGTGTATTTGGTGAGCAGGAAGAGGTTACGTCCAGTTGCAGAAACCTTCAGACCCTTAACCGGGCATTTCTTCGAGAGGAAGCGGCTGAGGTCGTAGCCCACAGTCACGTAGCTCAAACGGATGTAAGAGCCGTCCTCGATAAAGTTTGAAGACACTGCATTATAGTAGTTGTTGACGAAGTTGCTGTCGAAGAGCACCGGAGTGGTGTTTGGAGCATATGTTCCGTCGGCTTGTTTAACCACACCTTTCACGAGCACCTCGCGGCTGCGGTATTTTGTCATCAAAGCCTCCATACCGTTGCTGTTCAAGCCACGGCGGGTAACGTTTACAACATCGCCGCCACAACGGCCGTCGAACAAGAAACTAACAGTCAAGTCTTTCCAACGGAAGTTGGAACCGAGACCGAGCAGGAAGTCAGGCTCACGGTTACCGATCAAGTTACCCTTAGCCGGGTTGATGAGCGGGTAGCCGGACTCGTCGCAGATAATCTGACCGTCGGCAGTGCGCTGGTAGTCCTTACCAGAGATTGCAGTCGTTGACTCGTTGAGATAAGCAGAAGCGAAGATGTCGCCATACTGACCGCCCTGGATTTCAGACACGCCTTCAGGAAGCGAAACCACCTTACCGCGGTTGAACGAGAAGTTGGCATTCACAGACCAGTTGATGTCCTTAGTGCGGATGATGTCCTGACCGAATGTAAGCTCAAGACCCTTGTTCTCGATAGAACCCTCATTACGAGTTTGGAGGATAGTACCTGATGTCGGCGACACACGCACCTGAACGATCTGGTTGTCGACAGTTGTAGAGTACCAAGCCACATCCAAACGAGTGCGAGAGTCGAAGAAGCGCAAGTCGGCACCGATTTCCCAAGAGCTTGTCATCTCAGGCTCAAGAGTGTTGGCAACAGCAGTTGTTGCATCTACACCCCAACCACCGTCAGGGAACAACTCCCAGTTCTTATAAGAAGTGGTGAAACGGTAAGCAGGAGCGTCCTTACCAACCTTTGCCCAGTTACCACGGAGTTTACCGTAAGAGAACACCTTGTTGCTCAAGTGGAACAACTCAGAGAAAATCAAACCACCGGTTACCGATGGGTAGAAATATGTGCAGTCAACTTGTTTCAAAGTTGAAGAACCATCATAACGGCCTGTCACAGAAACTTGTGCCATACCCTTGTAGTCGAAACGGAGTTCGCCGAAGTAGCCGAACTTGTTCTTGCGTGTGTGCGACAACGACATTTTGTAGTCGCCAGACTTAGAGAACAAACTTGGGTCGGTGTTCATGAAGCTGTAGAAGTCGCCCTCAAGGAGGAAGTGCTGACCAGCCAACGAAGCCTCGACACCCTTGTTTTCCTTATATTCCGCACCAGCCAATACGTTGAGCGTGTAGTCCTGAGCGAAAGTCTTCTTATATGTACCAACGATCTGCGCAGTGAGCTGTGAGCTGTTTGAAGGCTGGAACGTGTAAGAACCGAATTTATGCTGATTCTTAGAGAAAGCGTCAGATTCAGGATCCTCGAAGTCGGTCTTTACAAAGCGAGGCACAGCATACGACTCATAGTTTGAGTAGCCCTTATCGTAACCGATTTTACCTGTGAACACGAGGTCCTTGATTGGCTCGTAGCTTACCTGACCGTTGATGATCATACGGGTAGCCTCAGTCTCGCTCTTGTCGTAGTAGCGACCGTAGTAAGGAGAAACAGTTGCTGTGATACGGCCAGCGTCGTTAAGGATGTCACGGTCGTCCCAGTTGTCGTAGAGAGCCCACCAGTTAGGACGTCCTTCCTTAGTAACGTAGTCAGACATATTCTTATTAATAGGCCAAGCGTAGATTGACGACATGCTGTTGCCGAATCCGCGGCTCTTTGAGTTTACGAAGTTGGCAGAGAGTTGAACGCTCACTTGGTCAGACGGCTTGAAGTCGGTCTTCACAAACACGCTCAAACGGTTCTTATAATCCTTAGGAACCATACCTTCGTTGTTCATATAGCTTGCAGAAGCGTAAGCGTTGAATTTCTTGCTGCCGCCCGACAGAGAGAGGTCGTATTTCTGCAGGAATCCAGTGCCGAGGAAGTCGCCCACATTATCATATACGCGGTCCTCGCTTGTGAGGTATGAACCCCAGCCACCGCTTGCAGCGTTGCGCGAATAGAATCCGCCGCCGCCAGCCTCATAGAGGTTCTGGATTTTCGGAGTGTGGATAGCGTTTGAGATTTCCCAACCGCCAGTTGCAGTAACCTGCATTGTGCCTTCCTGACCACGTTTTGTGGTAATCATGATGACACCGTTGGCAGCCTCCTGACCGTAGAGGGCTGATGCAGCCGCACCCTTCAGGACACTCATGTTTTCAATATCGTTAGGGTTCAAGTCACCAAGGCTCGAGCCGCTGCCACGGATAGGCATACCGTCGACAATCACCAACGGCTCGTTGCTCTGCGAGTTGTTGATTGACGAAATGGCACGGATAATCACCTGAGTTGAACCGTTAGGCGAACTACCGCCGGTTGACACTTGCAGACCGGCAACCTTACCTTGCAAGCTGTTTGCAAAGTTGGCGCTCTGTCCTGCCGACACGTCGTCGGCGTTAAGCGACTGAACGGCGAAGTTCAGTTTTTTCTTTTCTTGTGTCTGCCCCATGGCGGTTACAACCACCTCTTCAAGAACTTGTGAGTTCTCTTGCAGCACAATGTCAACCACGTCGCGACCGCCGACTTTAACTTTTTGCGGAGTCATACCAACGTAGGTAACCACAAGGACGTCATTGTCCTGAGCCTCAAGCGTGTATTTTCCGTCAAGGTCGGTAGCAGCGCCACGCGTGGTGCCTTGCACCTGCACAGACGCGCCAATAATGGGCTCTTTGTCGCTCGCCGAAGTAACCACACCGGTCACCGTGCGGGCATAACCCATAACCGCAAAGAGGGAAAACAACAGTAGCAATAGCTGTTTCTTCATAATTACAGTTTGTTAGTTTTATAAAAGGTTTAATCTCTCTCTAATTTTTGGCTGCCGGTTGTTAAATTTTAAGTTTACAAACGTTATTTTTCAACTCCCAACAGCACATTTTTAACACTACGCCTCAAATTCCACTCAAAAACTCTACAATAGGGCTTAAGTCGCCTCCAAGACGGGCATTTTACGCGCCACAAACTTACTTTCTTTTTCCCATATCAAACGAAAATTGGCTTCCCTTTTTCGCGTTTTGTAACTTTATTTTTGTATTACATACATTTTTTCACAATTGCCAAATCTCCGGTAATTCAACTCATAAATGCGTGCTTCTGACGGCGGCACAGCGAGACGTATGGAAACAAAAAAAGGATTGCCGAAGCAATCCCTTTTTCAAGTTGTCTTACCCGGATTCGAACCAGGACAGGCAGAACCAAAAACTGCAGTGCTACCATTACACCATAAGACAATCCTAACCAATGAGACTCATCGTCCCAAAAGCGGTGCAAAGATATGCCGTTTTTTTCTGCTGTGCAAATTTTTGCGTCATTTTTTCAAATTTCTTGGCGAAGATTGCTTAATTTTGTGCACATTAAAGAGAAAAAGTTATGAAAGTTGGAGACATCGTGCGCTACCTCAACGCTGTTGGTGGCGGAAAAGTTACAAAAATAGACGACAAGATTGCATACGTTGAAGAGCCCGACGGCTTTGAAACGCCGGTTCTTATCCGCGAATGCGTGGTAGTGGACCCCGACGGCGGAATCGTGCCGAAAAAGAAGTTCGGCAGCAACGAGCCGAGCAAATATGAAGCTCCGGCGGTGGCAAAGCCGCAGCCCAGGCCGCAAGTGTCGGAAAACAACGTGCCGGTGGTGGAAACCGCCGACGGCGATGTGCTCAACGTGGTGCTCGGCTATGAGCCTGGCGAGGCGAAGCATCTTAACACCACAACTTTCGACGCCTATCTGGTCAACGACAGTAACTATTATTTATATGTGGTATACGCCACCCGCGGCGACAGCCGCGAATGGACATGCCGCTTCTCGGGCATCGTGGAGCCTAACATACAGGTGCATCTCGAGGAGCTGCGCCATGAGGATTTGCCGGAACGCGAGCGCGTGGCTGTGCAGTATGTGGCATTCAAAAGCGACAAGGCGTTCCGCCTGAAAAATCCGGCAGCGGTGGAGTTCCGTCTTGACGCCACTAAATTCTACAAGACCCACTGCTTCCACGACAACATGTACTTCGACAATCCCGTGATTGCCTACGACATTGTGAAAAACGACGTGCCACAACGCCAGATGGTGATTGACAGCGGCGAGCTTGAGCGCGCCATGCGCGAGAAGAAAGCCGCCGACAAAGCGCGTCGCCCCGTGGTAAAGCACCAGCCCGAACAGCACAAGAAAGGCGATATTGTCGAAGTAGACCTGCACATCGATGAATTGCTCGACTCGACTTCCGGACTGTCGAACAGCGAGATGCTCGACGTGCAGCTGAGCGAGTTCCGCCGCGTGATGGACGAAAACGCCAACCGCCACGGTCAGAAAATCGTGTTTATCCACGGCAAGGGCGAGGGCGTGCTGCGCAAGGCGGTGCTCGACGAGCTTAAACGCAAATACAAGAACTGCGAGGCGCAGGACGCCTCGTTCCGCGAATACGGCTTCGGCGCAACCCTCGTGACCGTACACTGATGATTGCCTATTTCTCATGCACGGGCAACAGCCGGCGTGTGGCACAGTTGCTGGCGGAACGTCTCGTCGACAACGTCGTCGACCTCCGCCCGCTGCTACGCGCCGCAGAGCCGTCGGTCAGCATCGACGGCGGCAAGCTCGTTTTCGTCTTCCCCATACACTCGTGGGGACTGCCCAAAGGCTTTGCCGACTTCCTCACCCGTCTGCGCGTCAACGGCTGTCCACAATACTGCTGCATGGTGGCAACGTGCGGCGACGACTGCGGTCTTGCCGCCAGGCAATGGCGCGAGGTGATGGAGACGAAAGGCATGACTGCCGATGCAGCATACTCCGTGCAGATGCCCAACACCTACGTCATCTTCCCCGGATTCGACGTAGACAAGTCTGAAGTGGAGCTGCGCAAACTATCCGCCGTTCCGCAAGCGGCCGACGCCCTGTGCCGGCGAATCGAGGCGATGGAGAAGGGCGACTTCACACACCACGGCAGCGTCGCATGGCTGAAATCGCGCATAATCTACCCATGGTTCATGCGCCACGTCGACGACACACCGTTTGCCACGACCGATGCCTGTGTGGGCTGCGGCATGTGCGCCGCCGCCTGTCCCACCGCCAACATCACAATCTCCAACCATAAGCCGCAATGGCACGGCGACTGCCTCAACTGCCTCGCCTGCTACCACACCTGCCCACATCACGCCGTCGCATTCGGCAGGCGCACCCACGGCAAAGGACAATACACCTGTCCCGACAATAAATCCACAAGTAAATGATACTGCTTGCATTCATCGGTTCGCTTGAGTTTTACGTCATCGCATTCGCCGTGGCGATAGCGTTGGTGGCACTGATGGCGCGTCCTGCCGACAAAGGCGAGGCTCAGACACTGTTTGCGCGCGGCGTTGCCAACGAGCCAAGCGGCGAAGACGGCATCGTGATGACAACCGACAGCGATGGGCGGCTTGAATGGACACGCCACGGTGTGCATCTCGACACACCCGACTGCCAAGTGAACTGCGCCATAACGGTGATTGACAACGACATAAAAATCATCGAGCGCAAGGCCGACGACAAGTTGGCGGAAATATGCCACACCGACCGCGACATTCACTTCTCCTGCCTGCAGGCACTGCGTCCTGGACGCTACCACCTATATTATGAGGCGTCATGGAGCGGCGAATGGGCGTCGGGCTACATCCGCATCCCCACTTCTCTGCCCAAGAGGCTCGATGTGCATATGTGATAAAAATTCCGACATATTCAACTTTTTCCTTACCTTTGCATATATGGAGAAAGAATTTGTGACAATGAACCGGCGCGAATGGCTGAAGCGCAGCGCCGCTGGCTTGACAGCACTGGCAGTGGCGGGCGCTGTGGGCAGCTGCGGCGACAAGACTCCTCCGAAACGGCTTGAAGGCAACGTGAGGCTGCCAGCCAAACTGCCTATGCTGAAGCGTATGGACAATGGTTTTACGCCACTTGCAATATCCACGATGTCGATGCCAAAAACCGGCGGAAAGATGGCAGCTGAAGGCATCAAAATCATCCAACGCGCCGCCGATGCCGGAGTGTCGCTTTTCGACACGGCATGGGCTTATGCCGACGGCGACGGCGAACGGATGCTCGGCGAGGCTCTTTCCAATCGCAGCCGCGACTCTTTTATGCTGTCCACATCGATGCCCACATTCAGCGTCGACACCGTGGCGGAGGCTAAAGCCGTCTTCGACAGGCAGCTGCAGCTGCTGCGCACCGACCACGTCGACTACTATTCGCTGCAAGCCATAGGCAGCAGTGATATATATAAGGAAAAATATTCCGACTCGGGCATCCTTGCGTTTCTAACCAAGATGCTTGACGAAGGCAAAATACGCCATCTCGGAATAGACTACATCGGAAGCGACGAAGACTTTCTCAACACCCTCCTTTCCGACCGGCGCTTCGACTTTTTCCGTCTTCCGTACAACGCCATCGACGACCTGCGGATGAACGGTGCGCAAAGCAGTGCGATTTTTGCGGCTCAGGACGCCGGCAAACTCGTGTTTGCCACCAATCCGACCAAAGACGGCATGCTGCGCGCGCTCAACGGCGATGCCACCGACGTGCTCTACAGCGCGTTTCCCGACCGTCCGATTGCCGGTTGGGCACTCCGTGCCGCAGCCCGGCAGGAAGGCGTGACAACGGTGGTCGACAGCCCGTCGGACCTGACAATGCTTGCCGAGGACGTCACAGCGATGGCTCTCGGGACAGAATTCTCGGAAAAAGAGTCGGCGGTATGGGAAACCGCACTGAAATCCTTTATCGCAAACTCAAAGATACACTGCATTGACTGCAAGCGGTGCATGCCATGTCCCTACGGCATCAACATTCCGCAGAATTTCACAATCCACAATGCGCTCATCGACGACGACATGCTGCCAAACGCCTACGGCGACACCGCCAGCGAGGCTTTCGCCATAAAGGCAAAGGAATTCATGCGCCGGATGCAGCCGCTCGACCACCGGCAATCGGCATTTTTCTGCATCGGATGCGGAAAATGTGTCGGCAAATGTCCGCAAGGCATAGCCATTCCTCAGCAGATGGCACACATATCACTAATTATCGACAAGGCGCGCGAGCGTGCCGCAAAAGACATATGCGACCGATGATGAAACGACTACGAACACTTAGAATCACGCTGTCGGCGGCGTTGGGCATCATGCTCACACTGCTGATTGCCACAACCGTGCTCCCCCACGGCTTTTCGGCCATCGCGAAGATTCAGCTGATGCCCGCTCTGCTGTCGCTCAACATCGGCATTCTGGCGTTCTGGCTTGTCGCCACGTCGCTGCTCGGCAGAGTTTACTGCTCCACCGTCTGCCCTTTGGGACTGTTTCAAGACATCTGCGCACGCATCGGCAAGCTGCTGAAAAAGAAGCCCAAACGCCGCTATCGCTACAGCGCTGCCCACAACAGTCTGCGCTATGCCGTGCTTGCCGCCACAATCATCGCCGGCATTGCCGGAGCCGCGGCAGTACCGTCGCTACTCGACCCCTATAGCGCGTTTGTGCGTATGGTCGGCGCCATTGTCGCTCCGTCAGCCATAGGCATCGCCGTTGGCGGCATCACATTTGTCACCATCGGCGCGCTGGCATTCAGTGGCGGACGCACATTCTGCAACACGGTGTGCCCCGTCGGCGCCACACTGTCGCTCGCCAGCCGCAAACCGATGATGCGCATACAAATCGACACATCGCTCTGCATCGGATGCCGGCGCTGCGAGGCTGAATGCAAGGCTTCGTGCATCGATGTGAAAAACCACACAGTCGACATGAGCCGCTGCGTGATGTGCCTCGACTGCATTCCAGCATGCCACGACAATGCAATCACCTATAGCCCGGCTCAGAAAAAGAGCCTCGGCACCGGCAACGACGGACGCCGCCGCTTCCTTGGCTTCGTAGGCCTCGCCGTGGCAGGCACGCTTGCGGCAAAAGCCGACTCCGCGGCAAAGACCATAACAGAAGGCAAGTCTCCCGCCAAGAAAAAGGCAGTGGTGCCTCCAGGGGCATCGTCGCGCGACAGCTTCCTGAGCCACTGCACCGCATGCCATCTCTGCGTAAGCAAGTGTCCGCAGGGCATCATACGCCCGTCGGCAACCGAATACGGCATTCTCCACATGTTGCAACCGCATCTTGACTACAGCCTCGGCTACTGTCTGCACGAATGCAACCTTTGCACACAGGTTTGTCCCGACGGCGCACTCAAGCCCCTAAGTCTCGGCGAGAAACAGTCGCACGCAGTGGGAAAGGCAAAGTTCGTGCTCAAAAACTGCGTCACTCAGACCGACGGCTCCGAATGCGGACTATGCTCCCGCAAATGCCCCGTAGGAGCAATCGACATGGTGGAACACGGCGACACATTGATTCCACAGGTCAACGAAGCCATATGCGTGGGCTGCGGCAAATGCGAATATGCTTGTCCAGCCACCCCGGAGAAAGCAATTTATGTAGAAGGAATATAAAAACAAACGATACAATGAAGCAATACCTGGATCTGCTCCGCCACGTAAAGGAGCACGGCACAATGAAAGGCGACCGCACCGGCACCGGCACGAAAAGCGTGTTCGGATACCAGATGCGCTTCAACCTCGCCGACGGCTTTCCGCTGCTGACCACAAAGAAACTCCATCTGAAATCAATCATCTACGAGCTGCTGTGGTTTCTGCGCGGCGACACCAACGTGCACTATCTGCAGGAACACGGCGTGCGCATCTGGAACGAATGGGCCGACCCCGACGGCAACCTCGGACATATCTACGGCTACCAATGGCGCTCATGGCCCGACTACGACGGCGGCTTCATCGACCAGATATCGGAAGCCATAGAAACCATCAAGCACAACCCCGACTCTCGGAGAATCATTGTCAGCGCATGGAACGTAGCCGACCTGAAGCGCATGAACCTGCCTCCGTGCCACGCGTTCTTCCAATTTTACGTTGCCGACGGGAAACTGAGCCTACAACTCTATCAGCGCAGCGCCGACATTTTCCTCGGTGTGCCGTTCAACATCGCTTCCTACGCCCTGCTGCTCATGATGGTGGCACAGGTCACCGGACTTGAAGCCGGAGAATTTGTGCATACTCTCGGCGACGCGCATATCTACACCAACCACTTCGAGCAAGTGGAGGAACAGCTGAAACGCGACCCGCGCAAGCTGCCCACAATGCGCATCAATCCCGACGTGAAGAGCATCTTCGACTTCAAATATGAGGACTTCACACTCGAAGACTACAATCCGCATCCACACATCAAAGGCATCGTTGCCGTATAAAACGCATTCAAGACAATGAAAAATCTGTCAATAATAGCCGCCGTGGCAAAAGGCGGCGCGATCGGCAAGAACGGCGGGCTGCTCTGCCACATGTCTGCCGACCTGCAACGCTTCAAGGCCCTGACCACAGGCCATACCATCGTGATGGGACGGCGCACCTTCGACTCTCTGCCGAAAGGCGCGCTGCCCAACCGCCGCAACATCGTAATCACCCGCAACCCACAGTTTTCCGCTCCGGGAGTGGAAGTGGCGCTGTCGGTTGAAAACGCATTCCGCATGGTAGAGTCCGACGGCGAGGTTTTCGTTATCGGAGGCGAACAGATTTACCGCGCCACGCTGCCGTTCGCGTCTCGTCTGTATCTGACGGAAATCGACGCGACATTCTTCGGCGCCGACGCTTTCTTCCCCGATGTCAATTGGAAAGAATGGCGCGAGACGCTGCGCGAGCATCATCAATCCGACGACCGCAACCCTCACCCATACTCGTTTGTAAACTACGAGCGGTAAAACAACACAGCACGACTCTCTCCACAACTCATGGAGAGAGTTTTTTTATCCTGCACACAATAGACGCCGTCTATGAACATATAGACAGAATCATTCGTTTATCTATAATAAACCATTTAAATTTGCACCGTTGAATCATCACAACCACAACAGAAAATGGAAAGTAGAAAAGAAACAGCATCAGCAAAAAAAGCAAGCGGCGCATACAACTGCACGCAGGCTGTGTGTTGCACATACCACGACTTCACAGGGCTTGACGAAGAGACTATAAAACACGCAGGCAACAGTTTCGCCGTGGGAATGGGCAATATGGAAGGCACTTGCGGAGCACTCATCGGAGCCGGCATCGTTTATGGCCTTTTCACCAAAGACAAAGCCAAGTCGGCTCGGGGAATGCGCCAGATAATGGAAAAATTCCAGCAACGCAACGGCGCCACCCAATGCAAGCTTCTGAAAGGCGCAGGCACTGGCAAGATGCTGCGCGAATGCAAGATGTGTGTGGCCGACGCGTCGGAATTTCTCGAAGACTTGCTGACCCAAGAAACGAAGTGATTTGTAAACTTAAAAATAAATAATGTTATGGAAAAGTTCAATGACGTAATCAACAGCGACCAACTCACATTGGTAGATTTCTACGCCACATGGTGTGGACCGTGCAAAATGATGCATCCTGTGCTCGAACAGCTGAAAGCCGACCTCGGCGACAGCATCCGCATCATCAAACTGGATGTAGACAAATCAGGCGACATTGCCGAGGCATACCGCATACAGTCTGTGCCTACACTTATGCTCTTCCGCGGAGGAGAGATGTTGTGGCGACAGAGCGGAGCCATGCGGCTTGCCGACCTGAAAGCGACAATCTCAAACTATCTGTAGTTTATGAACATACAGCAACTGAGATACATCGTTGCCATCGACCGCTTTCGCAACTTTGCGAGAGCGGCTGATGCGTGCAACATCTCGCAGCCGACATTGAGTGCGATGCTTGTGAAGCTGGAGGACGAACTCGATGTGCGCATTTTTGATCGCACAAACAAAGTTGTGAAGCCCACCTCCGTCGGCGAGAGGATAATCCGCCAGGCGCAGAAAGCCCTGATGGAGACAAACCGCATCAACGAGCTGATAACAGAAAGCAAAGGAACCGTCGGAGGACAGCTGACATTGTCGATAGGTCCGACAATCGCTCCCTACCTACTGCCAAAATTCATCAAGCACTACAGGCAATCCTATCCGTCGGTAGAGCTGACTGTCAAAGAGATGAAAGCCGACCACATGCTCGAAGCCATCCTGAACGGCGAGATCGATGCCGGCATCGCCATCTCAGGCAACGCCCGACAAGGCGTGCTCGAGATGCCTCTCTACACCGAACGATTCTACGTTTATCTCGCTGAAAGTTGCTGGCGCAAACTGCCGGTGTTCAAACCCGAGAATCTGGAGCACGAGAACATGTGGATAATGAAAGAGGCTCAGTGTCTGCGCGACAGCGCCTTCTCATTCTGCAAGGCACGCGGCAAAGGACACCACGTCTACGAGGCAGGCAGCATCGAAACGCTGATACGCATTGTGGACGAAAACGGAGGCTACACCATCATCCCCGAGATGCACCTGCCGTTTCTCACAGAGAAGCAGGCGGGAAACGTGCGCGAGATACAAGGTGACTATCTCTCACAAAGGCGGATATCCCTATACATCAAAGACGACTACATCCGCCAGCGTATGCTCAACACCGTGGCTGACACGCTTAAACGTTTCGTGCCGGCAAGGATGATGAGCGAAGGCATCGTGAAATATGGCATAAAACTCTAAAATCATCCTTTATCACAACTTCTTCAATCAACAAATTTTTCTTGACAAAAAAATCAATAGACTTGACTTTTTTCTTTCCATTTGTTACCTTTGTCGCATCAAACCTTTAAAAAATATAGGCTTATGAAAAAATCTACAATTTTATTGTTATTTACGCTCACCGCGGCAGGCTTCGCCAATGCCGTGGATGTGACAACAAGCGGCAACGGCGTAACATATACGCTTGAATCATTGTCGACAACAGAAAACAGCGGCGTGACAAAAGACGGGAAAGTCTACACTCTGGCAAACAGCATAACCATCGCCGAAGGCGACCGCTTCGAGATTGAAAGCGGCGCGACAATGAAAATGAGCGACGGCGTGGAACTGCGCATTGAAGGCACAGCCAGTTTTGCCGCAACCGACCGCGTGCTGGTGACGCGCGCCGACGAGAACGCCGCGCCAAAAGGCATTTTCATGCTTTGCGGCACATCCGACACAGAATTTAAAAACATCGATTTTGAATATGCCGGACTGCGCAACTTCTCAAGCACCGGACTTACGGTGGCGAACTGCACATTCCGCTACAACAACGGCAAAATGACGACGACTGGCGCACTTGCCATCGGCAGCGACGGCGCAACATTCAACGTTGACAACTGCATATTTGAATACAACGAGGTGCCGGCAATCGGAGGCTCGGCGATGGCAGCAAACGGCATCGAGATTACAAACTGTAAATTCATCGACAACAACACCAAAAACACCAACAAACCGCAAGTGAACCTCACCGTAGGCGGCGCAAACTCTGTCAGCATTGAAAACTGCGAGTTTACAGGAGCGCAGCGCACCAACGTGGGCGCAGTGGCTGTGGCAAACATGGCCGGTATAGCAGGCGACAACATCGTGTGGATCTCAGGCAACACTATCCGCGATCACCGCTACGGCATCACTTTCTACGGTGGAATGAATGCAACGGTTGCCAACAACCAGATTATCGACAACAAATATGCGTCAAGCGCAATGGCAGGCGGAGCCGGAATCAGCATCTACGACTATGGCACAAAGCCTAATGTGACGATTAAAGGCAACACCATCGAGGGCAACCTGTGGGGCATCACAGTGCTTGGCGGCGAGAACGTGAACATCGGCAAGGTGGACAATCCCGACGCCGATGACTACAACCCAGGCCACAACACTTTCAAGAACAACGGCAACGGCGGCGCGCTCTACGACCTCTACAACAACTCCGCGCTCACCATCTATGCGCAAGGCAACCACTGGAGTGTTGACGAGCAGACGGCAGAGAAAATCGAGAGCGTGATTTTCCACAAACCCGACGATACAAAGCTCGGCGAAGTAATCTACACCCCGGCTTGGGACGGTGAAGGCAGCGTCAACGAAATCGCCTCGGAAGCAATCAGATATGCCGACGGCAAAGTCTATGCCGAAGGTGCCGACATTCAGGTTTACACACTTGGCGGCGCACTCGTGGCACGTGCAAACAGCGTTGCCGACCTTTCGGCTCTCGCAAGCGGCGTATACGTGGCACGCGCAAACGGCAAAGTGCTGAAATGCGTGAAATAACACCACATACCAACACTAAAAAACAAAAAAGCGGCGATTGCCGCTTTTTTTGTTTTCAACGAAGTTTTATGTTAAAGATAACTTTTCACGTTAAATAAATTGTAAAACAGAAATAAACGAATTATCTTTGCCAATTAGAAATTGTGTAAGGGAAACTGTGGACAAGTGCAGATGCCGGAAAACTGTGAAAAAACAAGCACTGAGCTTTGTTCATCCCGTGCGCACAATGTGCTAATACACAGATTATTGCAAATATTATTTGCGCTGCAAAAACGTATATGAACAGACTATATATTCTCCTGATTTCGTGCATGCTGCTCGTTGGATGTAATTCAACGAAAGATGTGGCATATCTTCAAAACCTTGACATCAACAAGCAAGAGAGCATCTCTGCAAGCAAAGGAATCACCATACAGCCGAAAGACGTGCTGTCAATCATCGTCAGTTGCAAAGACGCAGAGCTGGCAGCAATGTTCAACCTGCCCGTAGTGTCCTACCAGACCAACTCCGAAATTGTGTCGTCGACCGGCGGCACGCAACAGCTGCTCGGCTATGCCGTCGACGAGAACGGAGAAATCAAACTTCCGGTGCTCGGCAAGATGAAAGTGGCGGGCATGACACGATGGGAAGTGCAGGAAAAAATCAAAAGCGAGCTCAAAAGCCGTGAGTTGCTGAAAGACATGGTGGTAACCGTAGAATTCCGCAATTTCAAAATATCGATACTCGGCGAGGTCAAAAACCCAGGTTCATACAGTATTGAAGGCGACAAAGTCAACGTGCTCGAAGCCATCTCGATGGCTGGCGACCTTACCATCTACGGTCTGCGCGACCAAGTCTACGTAATCCGCGAGGAAGGAGGAGAGCGCACCGTCTACCGCCTGAATCTCAAGTCGGCGGAAGTGTTCCAGTCGCCCGCCTACTATCTGAAGCAGAACGACGTGGTCTACGTGCAGCCCAACAAGGTGCGCGCCGGCGAATCGAACCTCAACGAGAACAGCATGAAGTCTATCGGCATCTGGATTTCGATAGCCTCCCTGCTCACCACCGTAGCGACGCTCGTTGTCGCGGCAAAGAAATAATGACTTAAAAACACTGCGTAATTTACACATAACATTTATACTAAATGAAGGAAGACTACAACAGCATAGGCGCTGCCGAAACGGAAGACCAGAAGAATGAATTCCAACTGAGCGACATGATTTCATGGACACTCTGCCACAAGAAATTTTTCGCAATCTCGATAGTCATCTGCGTGGCTCTCGGACTCATCTACGCACAGCGCGCGCAACGCATCTACCAACGCTCGGCGAGCGTAATGCTCCGAAGCGACAACAAGGGACAGGCTCAAATCAGCGAGTTGGCGGCATTCGCCGACCTCGGCATCGGAAGCACCGGCATCGACGTCTACAACGAGTTGCAGGCATTCCAGTCACCGCTGCTGATGCAAGACGTTGTCAACCAGCTGCGTCTCAACGTGACCTACAAGAGCAAGAACTGGATTGGATATGTCACCGACTGGTATGACAAAACGCCAATCTGCGTGGAATACAAAAATCTTCCCGATCACGTCGGCGAGCAGCCGCTCAACTCCGTGACATTCGTCGCTGAGAAAGAAGGTCAAAGCCAACTGACCGTCAAGGGCTTCAAGATAAACGGCATCAAGAGCGACGCTCCGGCACAAACCGTGAAACTCGGGCAGCCGTTCAAGACGCCCGTAGGCACCGTAGTGCTCAAAGCGACAAAAGAATACGGCAAAAACTTCGAGCAGGCGGTCATCGTAGGCTATGAGCGTCCGGAGCTCACGGCAAAGTCGTGCCAGGCACGCCTCACCGCCGAACTTGCCGACAAACTTGCCACCGTAATCAACTTCTCCTACACCGACGCATCCGAGAAGCGTGCCGAAGACGTGCTCAACACCCTTCTTGACGCATACAACGAGGAGTGGATACGCTACACCAACAAGTCGACCGACAACACAGCCAAGTTTATCGACGAGCGTCTGATGTCAATCGAACGCGAACTCGGCAACGTAGACTCCGACATCGAACGCTTCAAAAGCTCCAACCGTCTGCTCGACATGAACGCCGAGACAGCACAAGTGACACAAGAATCGAGCAAATATTCAGAGCAGGCATTTCTTGCCAACAACCAGCTCGCCGTGGCTCGCTTCATCCGCGAATATCTCGTTGACAACACACGCCAGTACGACCTTCTTCCTTCAAACTCTGGCGTTGGAAGCCAAGCCATTGAAGAGCAGATTGCCGAATACAACAAGAGACTGCTTGAGCGTCAGCGCCTCGTGGCAAACAGCAGCGACAGTAACCCGTTGGTGTCTGACATCAACAACCAGCTGCGCATGATGCGCTCCACAATTCTGCGCTCCGTCGACAACCACATCAGCGCGCTTAAAATTCAAGCCGACCGTCTCTCAGCGCAGGAAAACGCCATCGAGAACCGCATTTCAGCAGGTCCGGGCAAAGCAAAAGAACTGCTCACAATCGAGCGTCAACAGAAAATCAAGGAGGAGCTTTATCTCTACTTGCTTCAGAAACGTGAGGAAAACGAGCTTCAGGCAAGCATCGTGGTCAACAACACCCGCCTGCTCAAGCCTGCCACCGGCGACAGCGTGCCTGTATCGCCGAAGAAGGGCATCATCCTCGCAGCAGCGTTCATCCTCGGTCTCGCCATCCCTTACGGCTATATGTTTGCGTCAAACATGCTCAACACCAAAGTGCGCAGCCGCAAAGACCTTGAAGGCCTGGAAGTTCCAGTGCTCGGCGATGTGCCTCTTGCCGACGGAGCGAAGAAATTGAGTTTGATGAGCCGCTTGATGAAAAAAGAAAATGAGTCGGAAACACCGCGCATCGTGGTGGAAGACCACAACCGCAACGTCATCAACGAGGCATACCGCGTGGTGCGCACCAACCTTGACTTCATGATCGGCGCCAACAAATCGGAAGCCATCATGGCCACCTCGCTTTACCCAGGCAGCGGAAAAACGTTTACATCTGTCAATCTCGCCACCGCAATGGCGCTGAAAAACAAGAAAGTAATCATTGTCGACCTCGACATCCGTAAAGGCACATTCTCCAAGATTGTCAATTCGCCAAGCACCGGAGTCTGCGCATATCTCAACGGACAAGTGTCGCTCGACGACATCATCCTGCCATCAAAAACAACAAAACTGTTGTTTGACTCAATACCTACCGGACACCTCGCACCAAACCCTGCAGAGCTTCTGCTCAGCGACCGTCTGCAGGCAATGATAGACGAGCTGAAGCAACGCTACGACTATGTGTTTGTCGACTGTCCGCCAATCACAATGGTCACCGACGCATCGCTCATCGCATCGCATATTGACCGCACAATCTTCATTGCCCGCGCCGGACTGATGGACCGTCGCACCCTTCCTGAAATCGACGAGATTTACAAGGAAAACCACTATAAGAACATGTGCCTGCTGCTCAACGGCAGCGACGAGAGCGGCACATACACCCGCTACGGATATGGTTACGGATACGGCTATGGATATGGCTACGGCAACGACACCAAGAAACAGTAGCGATGTTTGGCATATTCTCAAGGAAAAAGTCAATACTCGAAAGCGGCCTGCTTGACGGATTCACCGACCACCACAGCCACCTGCTGCCCGGTGTCGACGATGGATTCCAGACAGCCGACCTCACTTTGGAAGCGCTCCGCACAATGGAGCAAGCCGGTGTTGCCGACGTGTGGCTCACGCCCCACATTATGGAGGACGTGCCAAACACCGTCGGCGCGCTCAAGCAACGCTTCGAGGAATTTTCCGCCACATACAACGGATCTGTCCGCCTGCATCTCGCAGCCGAGAACATGATGGACGGCATCTTTGCCGAACGCTGGCGTCAGCGCGACATTCTGATGCTCGGCGACAACCATCCGCTTATTGAGACAAGCTATTTCCGCGCGCCGATAGAAATGCGCGGACTGATAGGAGAAATGCTCAACGCCGGCCTGCGCCCCATTCTCGCGCATCCGGAACGCTACAAATACATGGAGCAGTCTGACTATGAGGAACTGAAGCAACTCGGGCTGCTGTTCCAGCTCAACCTCGGCTCCATTGCCGGATGCTACAGCAAGCACACCAAAGAAAAGGCTGAATGGCTGCTTGAAAACGGGTATTACGACCTCATGGGCAGTGACATACACAACCTGCGCTTCTATAACCACACCATCAACGAGCCTCTGCCCAAAAAGGTGATAGAAGCCATGAGGCAAATTCCAAACCAATTATAAACACAGGCACAATGAAAGTCACGATTATCGGCGGCAGCGGATTCATCGGCACCCGCATTGTAGACCACTTCACGCAGTTCAAGGGCTACGATTTCCGCATAGTCGACATTCGTGACAGCCATTTCTTCAACGACATCACCACCATCGGCGACGTGCGCAACCAGCAACAGATGGACAGCGCCCTTGCCGGCACCGACCTTGTGATACTTCTCGCCGCTCAGCACCGCGACAACGTGACTCCCACATCGCTCTACTACGACACCAACGTGGGCGGAATGCGCACCACTCTGCGCGCCATGGAGCGCAACGGTGTGAAACGCATCCTATTCTTCTCATCCGTGGCTGTCTACGGCATCAATAAAGACAACCCCGACGAAACCTCGCCAAAAGACCCGTTCAACCACTACGGCAAATCGAAATGGCAGGCGGAGCAACTTCTGCAGGAATGGCACACGATGCACGCCGACTGGAACATCAACGTGGTGCGCCCCACCGTAACCTTCGGAGAGCGCAACCGCGGCAATGTGTATAACTTGCTCCATCAGATACAAAGCCGTCACTTTCTGATGGTTGGCAACGGTCGCAACCGCAAGTCGATGGCATACGTAGGCAACATCGTGGCCTTCGTGAAATTTCTCATCGATAACTACGCATCGGGCTACAACGTGTTCAACTACATCGACAAGCCCGACTACGACATGAACCAACTTGTGCAACACGTGGAGACAGTGTTGCAGAAACGCTTGCCGGCAATTCGCATCCCCTACGCCATAGGAATGGCTGGCGGCTACTGCCTCGACGCGCTGGCATGGCTGCTGCGCCGCAAATTCGCCATCAGCGCCGTCCGCGTCAAGAAATTCTGCGCCACCACCGAATACGACGCCACACGCATGCAACAGACCGGCTTCAAACCGCCATACACGCTCGCCGATGGACTTGCACGGACTCTTGAATTCGAATTCATCCATCCCCGCGGCGACAAAATCACCTACGAAACGGAATAATCCCCGACAGCGGTTGTCGAAATTTAGAAATTGCCGATATTTTAACACCATATATCTTTTCGCTTTTAGCGAATAATGCTATCTTTGCATATTGGATGTGTCCCGCCAAGCGACAGTCCGTACAGACTAAATTATTGAAATCATATTGAAATAAGGAAATTATGCATTCAACGACACGAATTATACTGTTCTTAAGCCTGATTTTGCTCGTATCTTCCTGCAAGACATCGGAAAAGGTACTCTATCTGCAAGATGTGAAAGTAGACACTCCTGAAAAGATTGAAAACTCACAGGTAATCAAAATCGAGCCCAAAGACATGCTCTCCATTGTGGTGTCGAGCAGCGACCCTGCTGTGGCTAAAATCTTCAACCTGCCGGTATCAGCCACCCAGGCAGGAACCGACCGTGCCGGATATGGCAATTACCTGCTCGGATATGTGGTTGACAACGAAGGTTATATCGACTTCCCTATCCTCGGCAAAATCAAAGCTTCGGGCTTGAGCCGCTGGCAACTGCAGGAACAGATAACCCAGGCTCTCGCCGAAAAGAAGATGCTCACCGACGGACTTGTGACCGTAGAATTCATGAATTTCAAAGTGTCGATTCTCGGCGAGGTCACCAACCCGGGAACATACACCATAAACAGCGACAAAGTAACTGTGCTCGAAGCGATTGCCATGGCCAAAGACCTTACAATCTTCGGCGAGCGCGACCATGTGTACATAATCCGCGAGGAGAACGGGCAGCGCAAGTCGTACCAACTCGACCTCCGTTCAGCCGACATCTTCAAGTCGCCAGCCTACTACCTGAAACAGAACGATGTGGTCTATGTGCAACCCAACAGCGTGCGCGCCGGGCAGTCGACCATCAACCAGAATGCGATGAAATCGGTGTCGCTCTGGATTTCAATCGCCTCGCTGCTCACATCGATAGGCGTGCTCGTAGTCAACATTGCAAAAGACTAATACGCAGCATTAATACAATACCTCACCTTAAAATCACATGCAAACAATATCAAGCCAAGACCGCATAATGCACCGCAGTGCGCTTACGTTGCGCACATACATCCGTTGGATGAGGCGGTTCTACGGCTATGCCATAGCGTTTGTCGTGATTTGCGTGTTTGGGCTGAGCGCCTACAACTACTATGTCTCACCCGCGGTGAAACGCCAGTCGATGTTTGCAATGAAATATCTCGACGCCAACGTATTCACCAACCAGCGTTTCGGCGACGACCCGTTTGCCATCAAGCCGTTTGCCACAGGTCTGCAACTTGAGGGCGGCATCCAGCTTGTCAAGTCACAAGTGTTCTGCGAGCAGATAGTCAAAGACCTGTCGCTCAACGTGACACAATATGAAATCCAGTCATTCGGCAAGCGCGTCGACCTTTACGGCAGCGAGCCTCTCGACGTTGCACTGAACATCCCCGACGACGCATCGGCAAAAATAACCGTCCTCATCTCTGCCGACGGCAAAATAGCCACTGCGACAAGCCTCGAAATTGACGGCGACGACAAGTCCACATCGGCTGCCGACATTTCTCTCACAGCCACCCGTTTTACGAAAAATTACGCAGGCAAGAAAATAGAAATCAGCATAACTCCAATCGACAAAACCGCCCACCGCATAAGCAAAAGCATCGATGTGGTGCAGACGGCTCAATTCACCGACGTGCTGACTTGCACATTCTCCGACCATGTGGTCCAACGCGCCGACGACATTCTGAACGACATCCCATTGGTCTACGACCGAATATGGGCACAGTGGAACAGCAACGACGCCCAGAAATTCATCAACGCCGTCGACAAGCGTCTCGCCGTGCATACAGAGGCTCTTGAAAAAAACGAAGCCGGCATCGAGCAGACACTGCGCAATGGAAACACTTCCAATATCAACCTCACCTACAACCAACTGCTGGCGCAGAAGGCCGCCGACACACAGTCGCTCGTAGGCATTGAGACCGAAATAAAGGCAACTGAGGCTGTGGCGTCGCAACTGGCAGCCGACAAAAATGCCGACCGCCCGATAGCCGCCGCTACAGATATCGCAAAAAGCATCGGACTGCAGAAAGCCGTGGCTGCATACAACGGAACCATAGCCAAACGCGAACATCTGCGCGAGAATGCCGGCACTGCCAACAACGCGTTTGCCGAAGTCACACAGCAACTTAAGGCTATGCACAGCGACATTGAGGCTTCGGTGACAAACCATATCGCTTCGCTCCGCATCGAATGCGGCAAACTGAAATCGCGCATCGCCGCCACCGACAACCGTCTTGCCGACCTGTCGCACACACAGGCCGCCATCAACCGCCAGGCGCGCATACACAAAAACATCGAAAGTCAATACTACTACCTGCAAGGCAAACGCGGCAACGACCCGCTCGCCATCAACAACATCTCGGAAGCCGTACGCGTAGTGGCACCGGCATCGGGCACCGACGAGCCCTCTCGGCTCACTCCATGGATAATCGCAGTCCTCGGCTTGCTGCTCGGCGGAGTGGTGATTCCTATCGCCGTGATTTTCATTGCATTCATCACCGACAACCACGTGCGCGACCGCTACGACTTCATCGGCATCAACATCCCCGTGATTGGACAAATACCGCTTCTTAAAAACGTCACATTCTCGCGACGCATGCGCATAAAGTTCAACTACGGACTAAGGAGCCTCACGCCACCCGACTTGACAAACAAAGATTTCGGCAAAGAGGCGTTCCTGATGCTACGCACCGAGCTCGACCACCATTTGGCGAAATTCAACGACGTGCCGGTGTGCATCTGCACATCGTTCAACCCCGGCAGTGGCAAATCGTATGTGGCAATCAACACCGCCTCAGCCGAGGCTAAGAAAGGCAAACGCGTGCTGCTCGTCGACCTCGACATACGTCGCGCATCGCTCAGCAAGCGCATCAACTCGCCGGCGCACGGCGCAACCTCATATCTCGACGGATCGTGCACCGACCTCGATAAACTGATTGTGCACGACAAAAGCGCGGGAATCGACATATTGCCGTCGGGCACCATTCGCCCCAACCCGGCAGAACTGCTTGAACACGACACCCTCGACGAAATGTTTGAACGCCTGCGCCAACGCTACGATTACATATTCATCGACTGCGCTCCTATACAGCTTGTGACCGACACCAACATCTTAGCCCGTGTGGCAAGCCACACCATCTTCGTGGCGCGCATCGGACTCCTCGACCGCCGCCAGCTGTCGGCGCTGAAAACAATCCGCGACAACAACGAACTGCCAAATATGCTGTTGGTGCTTAACGCCGTTGACAACGAAAACTGAAAAAAATTTTTCAACAAAAATTTGGAGATTGGTTGCGGAAGCATTACTTTTGCAACCCACATATCACGTATGTGTCTCGAAAAAACATTGGGGATGACCGGTTTTGACAGCGTGTAGAGGTGGTATGTAAGCATGCAGAGCGATGATGGCTATGCTCTATAATCTCAGACATCAACAATTTAACTGGCGAAAATAACTACGCTCTCGCTGCCTAACCGAAGCACAGTAAGTTAGCTTTATTTCTGCCACAGTGGCAGAAACGAGACATCACCCGATTGCCTTGCTCTGAGACGTTTCGATAAGGTGGTGCTAATAAAATCGGAGCTGGGACGGCTTGTTCTCCGGTAGCTGTCCGAGATTTTAGGAGATAAGCCTTGGGTTGGTAGTTTTGATCCTGCCCACGGTCGAAAACCAAGTCAAAACTAAGCATGTAGAAAGCATATTGGTTCCACGTTTGGACGAGAGTTCGAATCTCTCCATCTCCACTTAAACACCGCAGGTTTGCAAATGCAAATCGGCGGTGTTTCCATTTCATTTGATTCCGTTTTGTTATGTAAAATTTGGACTGCAGTCTGCATACTCCTTCTACAACCGCGCTTCGGCGGTAGAGGCATGTCTCCATTGTCTCGGGTGGGCTGGGCAACCACAGGCTGACTTCTGAAACCGCGCTTCAGCGGTAGCGGCGGCATATCACCATTGTTTCGGGTGGGCTGGGCAACCACGGGCTGACTTCTGGAACCGCGCTTCGGCGATTTTGCTGGGTGTCGAAGATTTCAGAAAGTATTAATTTGTGTTAAATATTAGATTCGCTATTGTTTTCCAAAAAAAATTGACATAGCTTTGCAGTGTACTAATCAACTAATACACTCAAACTGATATACGAAAAATGAAAACTTATATAATGGAAATCAAGGAATTGAAATTTAGTTATGGCTTCAAAAAGCCTGACATTTTCAGCGATTTTTCGCTGACATTGCAACCAGGCGCGGTGTATGGACTGCTCGGCAAGAACGGAACGGGCAAGTCCACACTGCTCTATCTAATGTGCGGTCTGCTCCGTCCGAAATCAGGGTCGGTTACTTTCTGCGGCAGCGAGATGTCGCGCCGCCAGCCGTCAGCTCTTCAGGAGATTTTTATCGTTCCCGAGGAATTTACGCTTCCAGCCGTCACCCTCGCCCAATACGTGAAATACAACGCGCAGTTTTATCCGCGTTTCTCCAACGAGATTCTCAACAACTGTCTGCGTGATTTCGAGATGGACAGCAACCTGCGTCTCAACGAATTGTCGATGGGACAGAAGAAGAAGGCGTTTATGAGTTTCGCTCTCGCCACAAACACCCGTCTGCTTCTGATGGACGAACCGACCAACGGCTTCGACATCCCGTCGAAAAGCCAGATGCGCAAGGTGATAGCGTCAAACATGAGCGATGAAAAAACGATAGTCGTATCGACCCACCAAGTGCGCGACGTAGAGAATCTGCTCGACCACGTGCTGATGGTCGACAGCGGCAAACTGTTGCTCGACAGCAGCTACTCCACGCTGGCATCCAAACTCCTTTTCACCGACCAACCAATGTCGGAACCCACCGAAGGAGCCATCTATGTGCAGCCCTCTCTCCAAGGCAACAGCGCAATTTATGCCAACCGCTTCGGCGACGAGAGCGTAATCAATCTTGAAACGCTGTTCAACGCAATGCTTGCCAACGGCGCCGCAATCAATGAAGCCTTAAATACTGACGACAATGACCGATAGGTTCAACATGCGGAGATTTTGGGCGATGCTCCGCCACGACTACGACCACAATGTGCCGTCGGCATGGATAGGGATGCCGCTGGCAGCCTTCGCCGCCATACTCTTCGGCGAAATCGGTTTTATGATGTCGGGATACAGCATCAATCCAGGATCGTTTGCCGACACGTTCTACGTGGTGCTTGCATCGTTCTTCATCCTGTCGATGGTGCTGATGGCAACGTTTATGTTCGACAAAATGTCGGGACGCTACGGTCAGATTTCCTACCTGACACTTCCGGCAACAAATCTCGAGAAATTTCTTGTAAACCTGCTTGAAACCGTGGTTTCCACGATAGTGTTCTTCATCATCGGGATGGTGCTTGCCGACGCAGCGCGCATCGGTCTGTGCATGACGCTTTTCAACAAACCGCTGTTTCAAACGATGCTGCTTCCTCAGATTTTTGTTGAAAAAGTAGTGCCGCTTGGCGTAATCGCCCTGTGGCTGCAGTCGGTGACAATGATCGGCAGCGCGCTCTGGCGCCGCAAAGTGTTGGTAAAGAGCCTCGCACTGCTGTTTGTAGTCGTCGCGGCGGCAATACTCGTCAACGGCATCTGCAATCCCAGCTTGACAACGACAAACATCATATTGACACCGCTCACACTCGCCAACTACGTATTGACTTATAAAATATTTGTAAAGACTCAACTGAAATGACAACAATAAACAACTTCAGCCCAGCGCGTTTCTGGTCGGTGACCACACGCGATGCGGCACTCAACTGGAAAACCCATCTTGCCCATCTGCTCGAGCTTGCAGGCACCCTACTTGCCGGACTGCTGATAATCATCATCACGGCGAAGACACACGAAAGCACCTCGTTCGTGTCAATTGCCGACACGTTCTACTCCTGGTTTGCACTCGTGCTGACAATGGGTGGAATGATTGCCGCCTCCACCGTGCTTAATCCCATTTCCGACAAGCCAGGCAGCACTGAGTTTCTCACACTGCCGGCAACCAACGTCGAGAAATTCCTGTCGCGGGTGACGATTGTAACCCTCGGCTTCGCCCTGTCGGCACTTGTGTCGCTTGTCGCTGTCGGCGCACTCTACTATCTGCTCGCGGCGATATTCGGACTTGACGCCTACGGCTCGCTGACATTTTACTGTCTGAAAGTGCTGTTCACTCCGGCACAAATGATCGAAGGCCCCGCACGCGAGGCATGGAGCTGGCAGGGAACACTGGCATCATACGGTTTTCTGGTATGTCTGCAGTCAATGTTTATGCTCGGCGGATCGGTTTGGCGCAGATTCCCTCTTGTCAAGACACTCGGCGTTGTGGTGGCATTAGCCATCATTCTCCCTCCGATTCTTGTGCATTTCAGCTTTCACCCACAAACCCGTTCAGAGCTTGTCGCCACATTCCCCACAATTCTTGCCACCACCGGCAGCATACTGCTTGCGATTGCCATAATCAACGGGCTGCTGTCATATTGGCTGTTTACGCGCAAACAAGTAGTTGAAACCAAAAAACGCCTGTTATGAACTTCAAGGAAAGCCGACCAATCTACCTGCAGATAGCAGACCGCATCATGGACGAGATTATGCAGCATGCCTATTCCGAAGGCGGCCGCATCCCGTCGGTGCGCGAATATGCGGCAACCGTTGAAGTCAACGCCAACACCGTGGTGCGCTCTTTCGACTGGCTGCAGCAGCAAGAGATAATCTTCAACCGCCGCGGCATAGGTTATTTCGTCAGCGAAGGCGCATGCGGCACAATCTCCAGACTGCGCCGGCGGGAATTTGAAGAAGAGGAACTTCCGGAAATGTTCCGCAAAATGCAGATGCTCGGCATCACTGCCGACGACATCGACCGTCTATACAAACAATTCATCGACTCAGGAAAATAACCAATTTATAATACACACAATGAATAAGATGTTTCTTGCGGCGCTGCTTGCCATTTCGGGCGGCAGCATCGCGACAGCCGACACTTTGCTCGGACGCGTGGCCGACAGCGAAGGCAACCCGGTTGAATTTGCAACCGTGGTGGCACTCAGCACCAACCATGAGCAAGGAGGGGCCGTCACCGACAGCATCGGCAATTACAGAATCAACCTTCCGAAAGGACAATATAACGTGACATTTACCCTCGTGGGCTACGACAATGCCGAAAAGGCAGTGACCGTCAGCGGAGAAACGCGTCTTGACGCCACGATGACAACAAATGCCGTGGCACTGCATGGCGTAGAGGTGAAAGCCTCAGCCATACGCCGTCTGCCCGACCGTTTTGTGGTCAGGGTGGAGGATATGCCAGCCGCCATAGGCAAAGACGGAAAGGAACTGCTGCAGGCGGCTCCCGGCGTGTGGATCGACGACAAGAAAATCACCATCAACGGCAAGTCGGGCGCGAAAGTGATGGTCAACGACCGCGAGCTGCACATGGACCAATCACAGCTGCTCACCTATCTGCGCTCGCTCAAGGCGGAGGACGTGAGCAAAATAGAGGTAATCCCCCAGGCAGGAGCGGAATACAGCGCCGACACCGCAGGTGGAATCATCAAAATCACTCTTAAACGCAACCGTGCCGACGGCGTGATGGGCAACGTGAGCCTCATCGGCTCTGTCAGCAAAACATCCACGATGGTCACTCCTTCGGCATCGATCAACGTGAAGAACGGCAAATGGACATTCAGTGCCAACAGCAATCTCTCCGCCTCTCCGAAATCCTATTTCGACACCGGCGAAACCACCGACTATGCCAACGGCGACCGGTATACGACCGACACAAAGATGGACCTACACAAGTCGCTTTTCGGCTACGGAATGGCAGGCATTTATTTCGATCCCGACGCGCGCAATTCGCTGGGCATCGAGGTGGCTTACAACCAATTTCTTTCACCGTCGGACGTGACGACCAACGCGGCGTTCAACCACACCGACATAGGCATCGAGACGATGAACGGAAACTACATGTCGACATCGCGCCACAGGAATATCGATGCCACGTTCAACTACGTGCACCGGCTCGACTCCATCGGCTCGCAAATGAAGGTGATTGCCAACTACAACCACACAAAAGGACGCAGCGTCGCCGACAACCATCGTCATTCGGAGTTTCTCGCTCTCTCCGCCGATTCGATATCGACAAGCCGCGAAAACTCGGTTTTCGACGTGGTCAACGTCAGCTACGACTACGACAAGACATTCAACAGCCGCTGGAGTCTGTCGACCGGCTTGAAATACAACCTCAACCGTATGGACAACGACGCGTCATACCTCTATCTGAAAGGCCACGAATGGCTTACGCCCGACGGACGCGACTATGACGTGGTGTTTAAAGAAAATATCTATGCCGCCTATGTAAAAGCCTCAGCCAAACTCGGACGCTTCATGGCGTCGGCAGGACTGCGCGGCGAACTGACCGACGCCAGCAGCCGCGGCAACATCGTAGCTCAGCGATATTTCGACTTGTTTCCAAATGCCAATGTCACATATCTGCTGTCGCCAAACGGCTCCAACGTGCTGACGGCACAGTACTCACGCTCCATAGCGCGCCCTTCGTTCTGGGCACTCAATCCCGAGCGTCATCAGGTTTCCGACATGTTCTATCAGTCGGGCAACTCCGACCTGAAGCCGTCATACAGCGACAACGTCAGCCTTACCGGTGTGGTTAAATACAAATACTCGCTGACCCTGTTTGCCAACATCAACCACGACCAAATCATAAAAGCATCGATGCCCGACAAGGACAACCCGAAAAACGTGCTGCTGACAATGGTCAACTTCGACAAGCAATATATGTTTGGCGCATCGCTCAACCTGCCGTTCCAAATCAAGGACTGGTGGACACTGACAGCCAACCTCACATATCTTGCCAACGGCGAGCGCCGTGAACAGAAAGGCAGTCTGACATACCACAACTTCCTGAACTGGTATGCCAGCTCCGGATTCCAGCTGCCGAAAGATTTCTACTTTGAAATCTCATATTACGGACAGAACAAAATCACGATGGGCGAAATTACGGTGACACCGACCCACAACCTCAACGCAAGTCTGAAAAAGTCGTTTGCAAAGCGACGCTGGACAGCCTCGGTGGGCGTGGACAACATTCTCGGCCGCGGCGTGGATTTCTCGATCGACTCCGCCTCGGGCTACCACACGAAAAGCAAATTCAGCAACCCTGTGTCGTTCACCTGCTCGCTCACCTACAATTTCAGCCTCGGCAAAGCGTTCCAGACGCGCCGCGTGGACAGCAACAACGACGCTTCCCGCCTGTCGAAGCAAGGCGGAATGGGAAAATAACACTATATTTGCGACATGAAAAAGATATTATTGATTATTGCAATGGCAGTTGTGGGCATAAGCGCCCAGGCACAACTGTTGTGGAAAGTGAGCGGCAACGGCTTGCAGAAGCCGAGTTACATCTTCGGCACACACCATTACGCACCGCTGACGGTGCTCGACAGCGTGCCTCAGATACGCCAGGTGCAGAACGACGTGGAGCAGGTGTGCGGCGAGGTAGACATGCTCAACACACGCGACTTGCCTCGGCTGACAGCAGAGGCGATAATGCTGCCTCCAGGCTCGTCGCTCAACGACTTCATCCCCGACGCCGACCGCCCGACCGTCGACAAAGCAATGCGGTCGCTCATCGGCTTCGGTCTCGACAATCCGGCAGTGCAACGAATGTGTCCGGCAGCGATAAGCAACCAGCTGATTGCAGCCATTGTAACCAAATATTTGCCAAAGGTGTCGCTCGACCAGCAGCTTGACACGTATTTTCAGATAAAAGCCGACAAAGCCGGCAAGAAAGTGCTTGCCCTGGAAACCGCCCAGGACCAGCTGAAGATGCTGTTCAGCCAACCGCCGGCACGTCAGGGCAAGATGCTCGTCTGCCTGGCAGACAACACCGAATGGAACGCCTCGATAATCGAGATGGCTACCGACGCCTATATGCACCGCGACATTGAGACGCTGAAAGAAGTCACCAATCAGAAACTCGGCGACGACTGCGACTCTACCCCGGAGGAAGACGCCATGTTGCTCTCCGACCGCAACCGCGCCTGGATGGAGCAAATGCCAAAGATGCTTGCCGACGCGCCCACACTGGTTGTTGTAGGAGCCGCCCACCTTGTCGGCGACGAAGGTCTGCTCAGCCTGCTGCGGCAGTCGGGCTACACCGTCGATCCCGTAGACAAACGATAAACAAAAAACTCAAACAAAAAAGAATATGGATAATACATTGGAAGCGCGCGGCGTGGTGAAACGCTTTGCCGGACACACGGCCCTTGACGGAGTAAGCGTCGAAGTGCGCCCCGGACGGGTGTTCGGGCTGCTCGGACCCAACGGAGCAGGCAAGACCACTCTCATAAGAATCATAAACCGCATCACGATGCCCGACGAGGGCGAAGTGATGATGGGCGGACGCCTGATGACCGACGCCGACGTGCGCCGCATAGGCTACCTCCCGGAAGAACGCGGACTTTACAAAAAAATGAAGGTGGGCGAACAGGCTCTTTACCTTGCCCAGCTGAAAGGTCTGGACAAAGCCACCGCCGAGAAACGCCTGCGCCAATGGTTCGACAAGTTTGACATCAATCCGTGGTGGAACAAGAAACTTGAGGAGTTGTCGAAAGGCATGCAGCAGAAGGTGCAGTTTGTAATAACCGTGCTTCACGAGCCGGAGTTCCTCATCTTCGACGAGCCTTTTTCGGGCTTCGACCCAGTCAACGCCGAACTGCTGAAAAAAGAAATCCTCGAGTTGCGCGACAAAGGGCACACCATAATCTTCTCGACCCACAACATGAGCTCCGTGGAGGAAATCTGCGACGACATCGCGCTGATAAACGACTCGCACGTGGTGCTCAGCGGCACGGTGGGCGACGTGCGCTCACGCTATCGCAGCGGCCTTTACAGCCTTGTGGCTGAAAGCGGCAGGATGCTTGCCGAAAACCCCGAGAAATACGACATCACGTCGATAAAGCAAGCCGGCGACAACGTAACATACACGCTGCGCAAGACGTGTGACGCAACAAACTCAGAATTCATAGCAATGTTGTCGCAACAGGTGGAAATCCGCTCGTTTGCAGAGCAATTGCCAACAATGAACGACATATTCCTGCGCGCCGTAGGCGGTGTGGGCAACAATGAAAAGGAGGAACAACAATGAAAAACAAAATCTGGATTGTGGCGCAACGGGAATATGCCACACGCGTGAAAAAACGCTCATTCATCATCCTCACAATACTCATGCCGTTCCTTATGGCGGCAATGATTTTCGTTCCACTGCTGTTGTCGGTAATAGGCGACAGCGGACGCAAGACGGTGGCTGTGATTGACAACACCGGACTTTATGCCAATGCCCTGCAGAGCAACGACGACTATCTCTTCGTGCCCACCGACAAGATGACGCCGGCGCTGCGCTTCGACTCCACCGACGTGGCGGCAGTGCTGATGATTACCGACAATCTTGTCGACAACCCCACCGCCGCGGCAATCTATTCGCGCGACGAGGTGAAGCGCGACATGTCCGACTATGTCAACAACGCCCTGACAAAGGCTGTGCAGAAACAGAAATTCGAACGCTACAACATCCCTGCTCTCAACGAGATTGTGGAAGACGTGCAGACTCCCGTCGAAGTGGCGACGGTGAGATGGACCGACGAGGGCGAACGCGAGTCGATGACTGAGATATTCTCAGCAGTAGGAATGGTGCTCACCACGCTGATTTATTTCTTCGTGATGAGCTACGGCGCGATGGTGATGCAGAGCGTCACCGAAGAGAAGACAAACCGCATCGTCGAGCTTATGGTGTCGAGTGTGAAGCCTTTTCAGTTGATGGCAGGCAAAATCATAGGCATCGGACTTGTCGGAATCACGCAGATGCTCATCTGGGGCATACTGCTCGTCGCTATTATAAGTATTGCCGGGGTGGTCAGCGGAGTGGCCATGTTCGACCCCTCGCAGGCCGCAGCCATCTCTGCCGCGTCGCAGATGCCCGACGCCGATTTGTCGATGCAGATATTGTCGGTGGTGTCGAGCCTTCCGCTCGCAGAAATCGCAGTGCTGTTCGTGCTGTACTTCATCGGCGGCTATCTTCTCTATGCCTCCGTGCTTGCCGGATTTGGCGCGGCGGTCAACGACCCGCAGGACACACAGCAGTTTATGATGCCTATCGCCGTTATAATGCTGTTTGCGTTCTACGCCGGCTTCTACAGCGCCATGAATCCCGACGGACCGCTGGCAGTGTGGTGCTCGTTTATCCCGCTCACGTCGCCTATGGTGATGATGATACGCATCCCGTTCGGCGTGCCTCTGTGGCAGGAAGCGCTGTCGGTGGCTCTGCTTTTCGGCACCGCGCTGGCATTGTCCTATCTGTCGGGCAAAATCTATCGCGTGGGCATCCTTATGTACGGCAAAAAACCATCGCTGAAGGAAATGCTCAAATGGTTGAAATATTAAGCTGAAAAAAACGACTATGACCCAAGACGAACTATACATGCAGATGGCGCTTGCCGAAGCCCGTCAGGCTGCTGCCGACGACGAGGTGCCGGTGGGCGCCGTCGTGGTGTGCGGCGGAAAGGTGATTGCACGCGCACACAACCTCACAGAGACGCTGACCGACTGCACGGCGCACGCAGAGATGCAGGCCGTGACGTCGGCAGCGGCATATCTCGGTGGAAAATATCTTACAGGATGCACGCTCTACGTGACCGTAGAGCCGTGCTTGATGTGTGCCGGGGCACTCGGCTGGAGCCAGATAAGCCGCATTGTCTACGGCGCTGCCGACGACAAGCGCGGATACCACACCTTCTGCCCTCAGCCGTTTCATCCGAAGACAGAAGTGGTGGGCGGCGTACTCGCTGACGACTGCGCCGCACTGATGACGGAATTCTTCCGCCGCAAACGTTGATTTTTGCTATTTCTTCTTTTTCGACTTCTTGTCTGCCGGAGCAAGGAGACGTCGGTACTCTGCCATGTCGTTGAGCACCTTCACTGCCGCATCAAGTCCGTTGTCGCTCTTCATCGTCTGCACGATGCGTCCACGCTCGTAATAGTAGCGGCTTACGATCTCAGGGGCGAGAATCTCCTCTATCGCCTTGCGGTTGTTGTCAAGATCCTGCGACAGGTTGTGTTTCAGCAGTTTTTCCAGCACGTCGAAGGCCTGCTTCGTAGAGTCGTTCATATAGCCCTCAATCTTCGCGGCGTCGCGCAAAGCGGCAAGGCCCGTTTCACACACCTTGTCGTAGTTGAACCGTGCGGGGTCGATTGACCGCTTGAACTCGGCGAAAATGCTGTCGGTCACCACGAAATCCTCGGCAGCGCATATCGAAGGATGCTCGGCGCGGTACTTGTTGGCGAAGTCAAACGCCCAGTTGTCGGCAAAGATATTGTATGTCAGACGGCTTGCCTTGCCCCAATCCACTGTCACGTCGGGCGTTATGCCTCCACCGTCGCGCACCTCGCGTCCGTGTACCGTATGAAACACGTTGGTAAGGCTGTCGGGCGTGCGCTGGATGTTGCCGTCTGCGTCGCGGTGCGAATAGTCGATGGCTTGAATCAAGCGTCCGCTCGGAATGTAATATTTCGCGGTGGTAACCTTGAGCATATTGTCAAACGGCAGCGACACTGTGGTCTGCACCAGTCCTTTTCCAAACGAGCGGCTTCCAACCACCACGGCGCGGTCAAGATCCTGCATCGAGCCGGCAACAATCTCCGACGCCGATGCCGAGCCGCCGTCAACAAGGATGCACAAAGGAATCTCCGTGTCGATAGGCTTCTGCGTGGTCTTGTAAATCTTCTCTTCCGTCTTCAACCGTCCCTTTGTGCGTATAATCTCCGTGTTTTTCGGCACGAAGAAGTTGGCAATCTTGATGGCACTCTCAACCAAGCCTCCACCATTGCCACGCAGGTCGAGGATCAGCGACTTTATCGCCTTGTCGCGTTTCAGCGACAACAATGCGTCGCGCACCTCGTCGGCTGATGTCTCGGTAAACTTGGTCAGCTGAATGTAGCCGATGCCGCCGTCGAGCGCAGTGAAGTAAGGCACTGATGGCATCTGGATTTTCCGGCGCACGATGTCGAACGTCAGCACGCTGTCCTGCACATACGGACGCTCCACCACCACATGCACTGTAGTGTTTGCCTGCCCCTTCAGATGGTCGCTCACCTGCTTCGTGTCCCACGTGCGAGTGTCCATCGTGTCGATTTTCACGATGCGGTCGCCCGGGCGCAAACCAGCCAGAGCCGCAGGACTGCCTTCGTAAGGGTCGCTTATCTGCACACCGCCGCCCTTGCGCATCATGATTACAGAACCGATGCCGCCATACTCGCCCGTGGTCGACATCGCCATAAAATCCTCCGCCTCTTCCGCTGAGATAAACTCCGTATAAGGGTCGAGGTCGTTGAGCATCGCGTCGATGGCGGTAGTCATGGCACGGTCTACATCGACAGAGTCGACATAGCGCGTATTCATCTCCTTGAACACTGCGTTGATCACAGAGATGTCGCGTGCCGTAGCAGCCATATCATTCTTCCCCGAAGCCGCCATAAACACCGACGGCGCGACAAGCGCCAAAAGCGCCGCCGCAACAAAATATCTTGATCTGATTTTCATTTTTAGTCTTGTTCTGAATTTGACCGCTAAATTACTGCTTTTTATGCAAATCCATTCCAGAAAACGACTGAATTTTCAATCTCCGGGAAAATAATCAACAAATCTCCAATCCAACACAGCCCACCGACGGCGCAGCATGCGGTCAGATGCAGGTTTCAACATTCCAACCAAGTTTTGCTACTGCCCCCCGATGCCGGGAGTGACGGAAACAAAAAAAGACTCAAGCATTGTGCTTAAGTCTTCTTTTTGTCGGGGTACCAAGATTCGAACTTGGGACCCCCTGCTCCCAAAGCAGGTGCGCTAACCGGACTGCGCTACACCCCGAATGTCTTCCTTTATCGGAAAAGCGTTGCAAAGGTACGAAGGATTTTTTAATTCTCCAAATTTTTCTACAACTTTTTTTTGAGCCTCTTGTCGGATTCGAACCAACGACCCCGAGATTACAAATCACGTGCTCTGGCCAACTGAGCTAAAGAGGCAGGTGGGCAAGCGATCTATATCGCGCCGCTACAACCTGCTACCCTTGCTTCGGTCAAGACCTGGGGGAGTTGACAAGGAGCTGGCCGTATAGGACTTACCCGGCTGCAAAGGTACAAACTTTTTCTGAACCGCCAACTATTTTAGAAAATATTTTTTCGCCGTTCAACGGAACACCCTGACAGTGTGGAGCAAACGAAACCTCGACATATCGTTTGGATTTGTTCCGGGCTCTCCTTCAGGCACACTTGCCCCAAGCCGATGGAACAAGTCGGTCCAAAACTGCGGCATTGTGCCGTCGGCGGCACGGAAGCGCATAGGCTTTGCGGGAAAGATGCGCGTGCTGTCGGCATAGAGATAAGACTCCTCGACCAATTCAGAGCAATATGTCCTGCCGTTGCCAGATAGATAATACCAGTCGTAGAGCTGTCCAAGATGCGCCAACACCCGCTCTACCGCCTCCTGCTTTGGATAGTCGGCATCAAGACGCTTCACGACCACACCGCCGCCCGACCTATTCAGAAATTCGCGCCAAGGCGTCTTCACCACACCCTTTTCAGGCGAAGCCTCCACGACAAAAGGGTTGCGGCGCGAGCCGGCAAACACCGCTACATGGTCGAACTGCAAGGAGTCGACATTTGTTGTGGCATCGACAATAGCCTGCGACATGTCGCCGCCGCCAGCCACCTGAAACACCAAATCGCCCTGCCGCGGCATCCACGAGCACGCGCCAAGCACCACAATCGACAGCAGCATCGTGCAGCGCATAAGCCTATCCAATGCGCGATGCCCCGTCATGAAATATACGGATAAGTTATGTCCCACAGAAACAATGCGTTGCCAGGCACCGATGTGCCCGCCTCGCAACGGTCTTTCTTTTCGATGATTTCGCAAAACTGCCCTACGGTAATCTTTCCGCGCCCCACATCGACAAGAGTCCCGACGATGGCGCGCACCATGTTGCGCAAAAAGCGGTCGGCGGTGATTGTAAACACCAGCCTCTCGCCCTCATCCTCCCAACGGGCATGGTCGACGCGGCAGATGTTGGTCTTAGCATCGGTGTGCAGCTTGCTGAAGCTTGTGAAATCGCTATAGTCAAACAGCCTGGAAGCCGCCTCGTTCATCGCCTCCACGTCGAGCGCATACGGAGGAGTCCACGAAAAATGGTAGTCAAACGGAGACTTGCGTTTGCCAATGAAATACTTATACGTGCGGCTTGTTGCGTCGAAACGCGCATGGGCGTCGTCAGCCACACGCACAACCGAATAGACGGCAATGTCGCGGCCCACGATGCTGTTGAGCGAGCACACCAAGCGCTTCACGTCGGCGATTTCCTCCGCAGTGTCGAAGTGTGCCCACATGCATCGAGCGTTCACGCCCGTGTCGGTGCGTCCGGCACCAGTAACCGCCACTGGCTGGCGCAACACCATCGACAGCGCGCGTTCCAGCTTCTCCTGCACGCTTACGGCATTCGGCTGGCGCTGCCATCCATGAAACGGAGTGCCGTTATAAGCCAATCGCATGAAGTAGCGGCAAGCCATCAGTCTTTCTCCAAATAAGTGTATCCGTAGAGACCCGAACGATAGTTGCTAAGGAACTCGCGTCCCTCCTCCGGCGTAATCTTTCCGCTCTTCATTGAGCGTGTAACCCAAGTCTCGACGTTGCGCACCAGTTTTTTCGGATTGTACTGCACATAGTCGAGCACCTCCGCCACCGTTTCGCCGTCGATTATCTGCTCAATCTCGTAGCCGTCCTTGTGCACACTGACATGCACCGTGTTGGTGTCGCCAAACAGATTGTGCATATCGCCGAGGATTTCCTGATATGCACCCACAAGGAACACACCAAGATAATACGACTCGCCATTTTTTATCGGATGGATAGGCAATGCGTTGGAGAAGCCGTGGCTCGATATGAAACAGTTGATTTTGCCGTCGGAGTCGCAAGTGACGTCCTGAATCGTAGCCGTGCGGGTAGGCTTCTCGTCAAGACGTGAAATCGGCATTATCGGGAACATCTGGTCGATTGCCCATGAGTCGGGAAGCGACTGGAACAACGAGAAGTTGCAGAAATACTTGTCGGGCAACATTTTTGAGATGCGCAGCTCCTCAGGCACATGTTTCATTGTCTTGGCAATGTCGTTGACCTCGCGCGCCACCGACCAGAACAGTTTTTCAATCTGCGCACGAGTGTGCAGATCGAGCATGCCGAGGCTGAAGCGGTCGAGCGCCTCCTCGCGTATCTGTAAGGCGTCGTGCCAGCTTTCGAGCAGCGACTGCTGTCCGAGACGGTCCCATATCTGATACAGCTCGCGCGCCAGCTCATGGTCTGAGTCGCTCACCTCCTCATTGTCGTTCCACACGGGCAACTGGGTGGTTTCGAGCGTTTCTATTATCAATATTGAATGGTGGGCGGAGAGCGAGCGTCCCGACTCGGTTATGACGTTAGGCTGCTTGAGCCCGTTTTTCTCGCATGCGTCGACGATGGCAGAGATGGCATCGTTGGCATACTCCTGAATTGAATAGTTCATGCTGTTCTCGCTTGCGCTTGAACGCGTGCCGTCGTAGTCCACACCAAGTCCGCCGCCGATGTCGATAAAGTCGATTGAGAAGCCCATCTTCGTGAGCTGCACATAGAACTGAGTAGCCTCGCGCAGGGCATTCTTGATGCGGCGTATTTTGGTGATTTGACTGCCTATATGGAAATGTATGAGTTTCAGGCAGTCCTCCATCTTGTATTTAGCCAAAGCGTCGACAGCTTCCAGCAGTTCGCTCGAGTTCAAGCCAAACTTGCTGTGGTCGCCGCCCGACTCTTCCCATTTTCCGCTGCCCGAGCTCGACAGTTTGATGCGGATTCCGATGTTCGGACGCACACCGATCCGCTTTGCAAGGCGGGCAATCAAGTGCAGCTCGTTGAGCTTTTCCACAACGAGGAATATTCTGCGTCCCATCTTCTGCGCCAGCAAAGCCAGCTCCACATAGTTCTCGTCCTTGTATCCATTGCAGATAATGAGATTGTGCTCATCGATATTCGTAGCGAGCACAGCGTGCAGCTCAGGCTTCGAGCCGGCCTCCAGCCCGATGTTGAATTTCTTGCCGTGGCTCACGATTTCGTCGACCACCTGACGCATCTGGTTCACCTTTATCGGATAGATGATAAAGTTTTGCGCGCCATATTTATATTCCTCGGCGGCCTGCTTGAAGCATCGCGAAATCTTCTCGATGCGATTGTCGAGGATATCGGGGAAACGCAACAGCACCGGAGCGGTAATGTCACGAATCTGCAACTCGTCCATCAATTCTTTCAAATCGACGGATGCACAACCTTCACGCGGAGTCACCTGAACGTGACCATTGTCGTTGATTGAGAAATACTTCAGTCCCCAGCCCGTAATATTGTAGAGTTCGGCACTGTCCTCAATACGCCATCTTCTCATTATATCTCTGTCTGATTAAAAAATTAGTTTGCAAAGTTAATGAATAAACACGAGAAAAAAGAGCCGAGACGATGAATAAGTCGCCCCGGCTCAATATTTTCAATGTGTGTGCTGATTATTTCACCACAACTTTGACTGTTGTGCCACCTACACGCACAATGTAGAATCCAGCAGCAAGACGGATTGTAGCCTCGCCGTCGACCGCAGCCACAGCCACAGTCTGACCTGTCATTGTGTAGACAGTCACATCGGCCGACTCTGCGACAACACGGATTGCGCCCTCTTCGCCTATAATCTTGACCATATCGGCCGTTGTATCGTCCACACCCGACTCCACTTGGCAATAGATTGACAATTTGGTGTCGATGGTTGTCGTCGACGGTTTGTAGCAACGGAATCCATTATAGTTGAATTGAAGCAGATTGCGGGTGAATTCACCTTGTGCAAGCATCTTAACGGTGCTGCCGGCAAATTCCACACTCCACTTGCCGTTGTCGCTGAGTGTCGACTCAACGCCAAGAGCATTTTTCTCGTTGCTTACAGCGCAGAGGTAGCCCGGCATAGCGGCACCAGTCTCTGTTTTCGTCGCTGCGTTGTAGAATGTGTAGTTGTCGCCGTCCTTGCCCACTGTAAACACAGCCACGTCTGTGCCGACTGACGGCACCACATTGCCGTCGACAACGACTGTAGTGCTCTGACGGTACTGTTTTGCAGCGTTCTTCACGTTCTGCACTGTCGACATTGCGTTGGTTTCGCTAACCAAAATCACCTTCGCGCCTTCCTTGAGCATTTCAGCGGAAGTGACGAGATGGAACGCACCTTCGGCAGCAGGCTCGCCAGCCTTGATTACATAAGTGGCTGTCGACTCCTCGCCCTGCTTCTCACCGAGTTCTGAATGCACGGTCAGCACATATGTAATCTCGCCTGTCGCAGGAGCGGCAAGGGTCACGTCACATGGAGAATAGTCGTAGACATCGTCGTCATTGCAAGTTCCCACAATCATCGAGCCGCGATAACCCTCAATTGTAACGATCTGAGTGCCTGTGTATGTACCCTCAGCCAATGAGAATGTAGGAGCGGTAATCACCGGTTCCGGCACAATCTCAAACTCCGCCTCAATAGGCGCAGAAGTCAAAGAGCCGTTTGTCGCCGTGGCAGATATAAGATACTTGCCCACTTCCGAATATGTTTTCCTCCACTCCTCTGTTGCGGTGACGTTGTCTACCTCAACACCGTCTTTTTTCACTACGGCATGAATTGAAGCCACGTCGTCTGACTTCATGACAATGACTTCGACTTCGCCGTAATAAATGTGTTCATCAGAGTCCGGATTCAATGGATATCCAGAGATTCCGATGCCCGGCTCCTGAACTACATCTTTCGGAATTTCAGTGAAGTTGACAGGATAAACCTGAACTTGACCCTTGAAATACGCCGTCATGGCCGTCACGTCATAGATTTTGCTTTCATCCGCAGGGAATGCGATAAATCCTTTGTCAAAGGCAACGATGGTGCCCGTGTCGTCAAAAAGCGTAGTGACACCATCTTCCGTGTCGAGCATCGCGTTGCGGATCACGACATAGCGGTTCTGCTTTTCGGCAGTGATTCCAGCTATGGTCATTTCCTCAGGAGCCACACCCTTACCATTATCGGTGATTTCAGTGAGAACGGCATCAGTGAGTTGATAAGAGCCATTGAAATTACTGAATTTACCCTTGACACCCGGAGCAAGCACAAAGCCGTTCACGCAGACTTTGTCTGGCTGTCCGTAGATAAGCATACCGTCGGTGCCGTCGGTAACATAAAGATTCTTTCCCGACTGATATGTAGCCGTCAGTGGGCAAGTAAACTCATATTCCGGCTCGGCATCAGCCAGACCTTTTGTATAGAATTCAGCAATCGACGCCACCTTGACAGCCTCCGGTTCTACCGGTGTCACATCGCCCACATAGTAGAATGCCGGACGGATATGGCTGTCCTGATAGCCTGTAGAGAATTCCGGAACACCCGGTTCAACCTTCGCATACCATATAAACGACATGAAATTGGTGAACTCGCCATATGTAGCCTGAACCTTGCCACCCGTTGCGTCGGCAAATTTCCAAACCGCATCTGACGCGTCTTTGCCCACACGGAGGTTGTAGAATGTCTTCGTGCCGTTGGTCGACTTTTCAACTGTCACATACTTGCCGTCAGCACTCTGGATGGTGTAGCCTTCGCCCTGTTTCTTGATTGTGAACAAGTTGGCTGAAGAGAAACTTTCTGTGCCGTTGAGTGTGGTCTCGGTAGCAGCCACATAGTTGACGCTATAGGTTTCGTTCTTCATCATATAGAACTTGCCGTCGTTCTCGCCGACAATGATGTAGTTGCCTTCCTTGACGTTTGCCACATCCATTGCCTCGTAGCCGACTGTCGGAGATGCAGGAGCCTTGATTGTGAACGTAACGTTTTCAGCAGTCTTGGTTGTTGCACCGTCGGTTGCCGATGCGCTGACCTCATAAGAGCCGTCCTCGGTCACGTCGACCGAAACTGCCGAGGTTGCGTCGCCGCCCTTCCACGCAGCGCCGTCCTTGGTCACTGCCCATGTCATCGAAGTGGCGCCTGCAGGATATGAGATTGCGACTTTTGCCGACTTATACTCAACGCCGTTCTCCACACCGGAAATAACCGGAGCCTTGAGCTTCGCAGGAGTGCTGCCTGCTTCCCACTCCACCGAGATGCTTGTCACATAGATAGCACCGAAATTGGAACGGATTCCGATAAACTGATAATCGCCCTCAACGACCAGTTCAGACTTTCCTTTGGCAATCGAGCCAATCAACACGCCCTGAACGTCAGCTGAACCGAAAAGGTCGGTGTCAGAAGAGTAGGCTGTCGATTTGCCATACACATCGATGGTGCGCCCACTGGCTGTAGCGTCGTCCCAAACTACAGTGATTTTTCTCACAGTTCCGGCAGAAGCCGTCGTAACGATTCCGCTGTTGTTGTTCTTTGAGCGCAGCTGAATTGCGCCAGTTTTAGACTTGGCGGAATTGCCGGCATACACAGCCGACGATGTGGCTGTCACGTTGGAGAAATCCGTGTACGAGCTTTCTGTCGCCGTAAACAATTTGGCGGTAAGCACATCCGTCACAGTTGCAGCGTTGGCCAATCCCAATGACGCCAGCACTGCGAACATAATGAATAGATACAGTTTTTTCGGCTCTACCGATATTGTCCGTGGATGAGAGGCATGGCTACTAGCCAA